>ENA-ORBV01000904-ORBV01000904.1-microbial-mat-metagenome-genome-assembly--contig:-NODE-904-length-67469-cov-18.530879_pt1 | contig 67469 bp, 69 predicted proteins | sample MGYA00237777_ERZ505514 | MGnify/ENA primary metagenome ERZ505514 (study PRJEB26160, sample SAMN06269048) | microbial mat metagenome | isolation source: Oligotrophic lake microbial mat | place...
CACCAGCCCGGGCGGCTGGCGCGACTGCCAGCCCGGCTCGCGGCCGAAACCGCGAAAAAACTACACTGCCTGATGCTGGATCCTGACGATATGGAATGGTCTGTCATTGAACCGCCCAAAGTGAGCAGGGCGCGGCGGGCGGGGGCGGGCTGAAAAAGGATAGGAAGTTCGTCTGACTTCAGGCGTCTGAAACGATCAGGCGGTTTTCTTGAACTGCGCAGGTGCGATTGTGCCAGTAGGTTGGGCGAAGATCTCGTAGCGTGCCAGTTGCAGCATGTAGTCGCCGCGGTTGATTCGTTGGAGTTGTGCCGAACGAAACAGGCTGAGGAAGATTGCGTGAGTTTTTGCTCTTTGCTGTGGGCGATTCTGTTGGCTGACTTTGCGCGTGTGCACGGCGCTGCGCATCTGTTGCTCGGCATGGTTGTTATGCGGGCTCACGCCCTCATGGTCGAGGAAGGTAAGCATCTCGTCGCGGCGGCGGCGCAGGCGTTTGATGAGGCGATTGGCATCGGCATCCTCGAAGGCCGCAGCGATGAGTTTGTCAAGTGAGGGAGCAAGTTGGATCACTTGTTTGCGTCATGCGCCATCGCGGTGGCGGTGGCGGTGATGAATCTGTCGGCCGGGTCTTCCGGCAAGCCGGCAAGGCCAAGCGCCCGGATGGCTGTGCCGCCGCCCAGCGGCAGTTCGACAATACCGGCCGCAAGCCATTGGTTTCGCCATTCCTGCACCGAAGCATTGAGGCGAATTCTTCCGCGCTCGTTGAGGCGACCGATCTCCCAGAAGCTGATGGCCGACACTGCAACTTTGCCAGCCAACCAGCGCTCGTCGATCAATATGCGCGATTTGCGCCCGAGTCGCCTGTTCGCCGCGTCCATCCACAACAGGACGTGTGAGTCGAGCAGGATCACTTGCGGGCGTTCTAGAGTCCGGTATCCATAGGTTCGATGATGTCGCCGAGAATCTCCGTTTGGCGCTTGTGTAATCCGAATGGTGACTTCACCCGTGGCGGCCGGTGCGGACGCAGTGCCGCGACCGGTTTGCCGTTCTTGGTAACCAAGATGGTTTCCCCGGTGCGGGCCACCTGGTCCATCAAGGCAAGGCACTTGGCCTTGAATTCCGACGCCTGAATCGTGGTCATCACACCATCCTCATTTGATGAATGACCATTATTACGACCGTGGTCATAATAATGGTCAATACTAGCCTGACGGGACGCTCAGAGGTTCGCGCGAAGGCTTGCGGTGTATATTGTTTGATGCGGAATGCGGTCGCACGAATTCGTCCGACCAACCAGAGTCAGGGGTACCAACGCGCGCGACGGTGCGGTCCATTTTGCGCGAGCAGCCTGTTGCAAATTCCATCAAGGGGCAAGAGATGTCGACAGTACACATGCTGCAAATGACCAGGGATCAGGACGTGACAACCGCCCTGTATGCCTATCTGGCGGACAAGAAATGGAAAGGCGCCGTGATCCTCGGTGGCATCGGGTCGGTTACCAGCATGACAGTCGCCAATCCGATCAGCCATGGCTCACCCCCGAAAATCGGCATCAAGAAGCTCGATGAGCCGCTCGAAGTGCTCGGGTTCACCGGAGAACTGTTCGCCAAGGGAAGCGAGCCAGACAACATGCCGGGCTTTGCCAAGGAAAACCCGACCAACTATGTGATTCATATTCATGTCAGTGTTTCTCACAGCGATGGTTCGATGACGGGCGGGGGCTACCGCGAGGCCACCGTGATGCGCGGACTGAATCTCTACATGATTGAATTGACCTGACGTCGCTGCGTCGGCCCGGGCGGTTTGGTCCACAGGAGCGGGTCGCAACGATATCGCGCCAAGGAGGATGGGGATGAATATTGATCTTTCTCGAGTTGTCGGCATGCTTGCGCAGGCCGGGACGATCCTGACCGCGCTCGTCGGGCTTGTCTGTGGCGGCGGCGCTATCGCGCAGCCGGCCTACCCGTCGCGCCCGATCACGATCGTGGTGCCGCAACCGGCGGGTGGCCCGGCCGATAGCGTGGCGCGCCTGTTCGCCGGAAAGCTGCGTGAGGTCTTGAACACGCAGATCGTGCTGGAGAACCGCGCGGGTGCGTCGGGCATGATCGGCGCTGCCTATGTGGCAGCCGCGGCGCCGGATGGCTATACGCTCTACGTCAACGCGTCGATTCACGCCATCAATCCCCTGCTTTACCGCGAACGCATGAAATTTGATTCGGTGAAAGACTTCACCGCGATCAGCCTGCTCGCGCAGGGTGAATTGGTGTTTTGCGTCAACCCGCAAGTCCCGGCACTGACGGTTCAGGAACTCATCGCCAAAGCCAAGGCGGCACCCGCGCGGTTCAGCTTTGCCAGCACGGGCGTGGGGTCCGGCGGTCATATCGCCACAGCCCAGTTTTTCCATGACGCCCAGCTAAGCGATATTCCGTTGGTGCTCTACAAGGGTACGGCGCCTGCGGTGCAGGATGTGGTGGGCGGGCAGGTGTCGGCCGTGGTCGTACCTACCATCACCGCGGTGCCTCTGGTCAAGGCGGGCCGCTTGCGCGCGCTGGCGGTCACCAGCCGCGAGCGCAGCAAGTTGTTGCCCGATGTGCCGACGATGGCCGAGGTTGGGATGAAAAACTTCGAGTTCAACACCTGGTACGGATTCTGGGGGCCTGCCAAGCTGCCTGCGGCGGTTTTGAAGGTGCTTGAAGCGGCAACGGCAAAGGTCATGGAAATGCCCGAAGTCAAGGCGACCCTATTTCAAGCCGGGTTCGAATCGTCGTTCAGGAACTCTGCCGACTTTGCCACCTTTATCGACAACGACATGGCGCGCAATCGCAGAGTGATAGAGGCGGCGAAAATGACCGCCGAGTGATCGACGGCAGAATCGGCCGGCCATGCATTGGTGAGTTTGACGGGGTCAACGATGATTCCTGCGCACAGACACATGGGGGAGCTCATCGGTGCCAGCCGCGCACACGGCGATGTTTTTCTGGCGAGATCTAATGGCAGCGACCACACTTTCATTTCGCCCCGATGCGTCCACGCTGAATTCGCTCGAGAGCATCGCGTCTCTCACCGGCGTGCGTGATCGTTCCACCGTGTTGCGCGAGGCAATCCGCGTGTACGAAGAGCAACTTCTGCTCGCCCGCATGGTTGTCGCTTGCGCCACGCATACCGATGAAAGCGCAGCCATGGCGGAGTCATTTGGCGCTTCGGACGACGATCTCGACGCATGAGGCCCGATTCGCCGCGGCGAAATCTGGCTGGTTGATCTCAAACCGCAGTCACATCCTGAAGAAACTTCCAAGCTGCGCCTCCGCCTTGTACTGCAAGAGGACAGTGTGAATGCGGTGCACGGCACGGTGATCATCGTGCCAGTTTCGTCGAGCAGCGAACGCAGCTACCCGCCTGATGATCCGCTGCGCGTTCACGTAGGGGCATTTGCCAAGGCACCGGTGATGCGCCAGGACACTCGTGGGCGCTCGCAGACTACGTGCGCGCTGTTGCCAAACGACGTTTAAACGGCGATGCCGCGATCCGCGTTTGCCCGCCAGCTGCGATGAAAAAGCCTTTTGCGTTTCCCGCGACAGTCAGGCCTTGCTGAAAAAGCCCCATTGACGGCGGCCGCCTCACCCCCCACGGGGAGCCTGATGCTGCGGGCCAACGCCGTCGGTGCCGACGCTATCGGGCTTTGCGCCTGCGAGTCGCCTGTGGGATGGAAGAGCGCCTGGTCCTGCGGCTATCCGCTCCCCGTATATTTGGAAATGCATCCGCAACCCGGACCGGCGCGTAACTACCAAAACCGACGGGGTTCCGGTAAATAGACTAAAGGGGGCCACATGCGATTCGAATCCGTTACATCCACCGCCCCAAGGGTGCATTCCAGGTTGCTGGCGGCAAGCGTGGCTGCATTCCTGATGTTTCCGGGCCTGGCCCAGGCGCAAGCCGACGCCGCCGCCGGGCGCAACAAGGTGGAAGCCGCCTGCGCCGCCTGCCATGGGGCCAACGGTGTGAGCGTGGCCGACGCGATTCCCAACCTGGCGGGGCAGAAGGCGATCTACCTGGAAACCCAGTTGCGCGCCCTCAAGAGCGGCACCCGGCGCAATGCGGTGATGAATGCGATCGCGACCCAGTTGAGCCCGCAGGAAATTTCCAACGTGGCGGCGTACTTCGCGTCGCTCCCCGGCGCTTCCAGCTCGGCGACCAGGTCTGCGTTCTTGCCGGCGCTCATCAAGACCAACGCGACCCTGCCGGCGAACTACAAGACCACCTTCACCATGTACCAGACGGTCAATCGCGCGGACAACAACCAGGTGCGCTATCTGTACGCCAACGATGTCGCGCTGCGCGCCGCGCGCGACGGCAAGTCGCTGCCGGATGGCTCGCTGCTGGTGCTGGAGCAGCATGCGGCCAGGCTCGGGCCCGATGGCAAGCCGGTCACTGGCAGCGATGGCTTCTTCGTGGCCGATAAGTTCCTGGCATACACGGTGATGGAGCGCGGCGCCGCCTGGGGCAAGGACATTCCGGAAAACCTGCGCAATGAAGACTGGCATTACGCGGCCTATTCGCCCGCCCGTGAATTGCGCCCCGCCAACCAGGCCGAATGCCTGGCCTGCCACAAGCCGCTGGACAAGGACAGCTACCTGTTTTCCATCAAGGCCCTGACCGAGACGGCGAAAAAGCGTTAAGGCCCTATTGCGATGGCGGGGGCGCTGTCCATCGCGCCGCTGCTGACACCCGCATGGCGCCCGCAGGATCGCTTGATCGGCTCTGCAGTGACGCGGAGTCGGTGCGCGTCGCAGCCCGGCCCGCATGCCACGCCGGGCCGGACCGGCCGGGTGACTGTAGACTCGATGTTCGCAGCATCGGTCACCGCCGACGCCGCATCGCGTTTACAGTCGCTCTCCGTTCCCCACCAGACCGCCCCGCCATGACGCCTTCCTCCCCGACTCCGCTGCCGTTGTCGCGTTACACCGTGCTCGATCTCACGATCGCCCGCGCCGGCCCCACTGCGGTGCGCCTCCTGGCCGACTGGGGCGCCAACGTGATCAGGGTCGATTCCCCTCCCGACCGCGAAGTCGGCGGTGTCACCGGGCGCCGCCAGGGATCCGACGAGCAGAACCTGCACCGTAACAAGCGCAGCCTGTGCCTCGATCTGAAGTCGCCCGCCGGCGCGGAAATTCTGGCCCGGCTGATCGCCAGGGCCGATGTCGTGGTGGAAAATTTCCGCGCCTCGGTGAAGCAGCGCCTGGGCCTTACCTACGAGCAGTTGAAGGCGGTCAACCCGCGCATCATCCTGGCATCCATCTCGGGTTTCGGACAGGACGGCCCGTATGCGTCGCGCCCCGGCGTCGACCAGATCGTGCAGGGCATGAGCGGCCTGATGTCGGTCACCGGCGAACCCGGCCGTGGCCCGATGCGCGTGGGTGTTGCCATCTCCGACACCTCCGCCGGCATGTTCCTGGGCCAGGGCATCCTGCTCGCCCTTTTGCATCGCGAGCATACCGGCGAAGGCCAGTGGGTCCACACCTCGCTGCTCGAAGGCATGCTCAACAAGCTTGATTTCCAGGGTGCGCGCTACACCATGTCGGGTGAAGTCGCCGGCCAGCAGGGCAACGGCCATCCGACCAACGCGCCGATGAGCACCTATCGCGCGAAAGACGGCATGGTCAATATCGCCGCCTCCAGCGGCAAGATGTGGGCGGCATTCTGCGACGCGTTGGGCGCCGCGGCCCTCAAGGCCAGGCCCGAATACCAGGATGGCAAAGCCCGCGCCGCCCGCCGCGAGCAACTCGATGCCGACATCAACGCCTTGACTGCAGGCTTCACGGTCGCCGAACTGGTCGAGCGTTTGAATCCGCTCGGTGTGCCCTGCGGCCCGATCTACGACATCGGCCAGGCTTTCGAGGATCCGCAGGCACAACACCTGCGCATGACACGCATGGCTTCACACCCGAAACTGGGCGAGGTGCGGCTGGTGCGTTCGCCGATCAATTTGTCGGCCTGCCCGCACCCGGAGCGCTTTCATCATGCCGGTCCCGATCCGGGCGAGCACAACGACGAACTCCTGCAAGAACTCGGTTTTGATACCGCCGCCATCGCTCGCCTGAAAGCCGAAGGAGCCCTGGCGTGACCCGCCGCTGCGTTGCCCTCGCCACCACCAGGATCATTGCCGCTGTGGAGAATGGCGTTGGCTGGCTGACCTTCAACAGCCCCGAGCGTCGCAACGCGATCTCGCTGGAAATGTGGCAAGGAATGGCCGACGCCGCCCATGCTTTCGCAGTCGACCCTGAAGTGCGTGTGGTGGTGATGCACGGCGCGGGCGGCAAGGCCTTTGCGTCGGGCGCCGACATTTCCGAATTCGAAGCCCAGCGTGCCAATGCCGAGCAAAAACATCGATATGGCGAAATCTCGCAGCGCGGCCATGCGGCGCTGGCCACGCTCGACAAACCGCTGATTGCCATGATCCAGGGCTTCTGCATCGGCGGGGGCCTTGCCATCGCGCTGACGGCGGACCTGCGCTTTGCCACAGCGGGTTCGCGCTTCGGCATTCCGGCAGCCAGGCTGGGCCTGGGCTACGACTATCCGGGGCTGGCGACCCTGGCCCGCCTGGTCGGCCCGTCGCGGGCCAAGGACATCCTGTTTTCGGCACGCTTTCTCGAGGCCGCGGAAGCGCAAGCGTTTGGCCTCATCAACGCGGTCGTTGACGATTCCGCGCTTGAAGCGCATGTCGCCGAATACGCCGCGCGGGTGGCCGCCAATGCCCCGCTCACCGTGCATGCGGCGAAGGCGGCGGTGCGTGCGTTCGAGCGCTATTCGCACCTGTCGGACGATGCCGAAATCGCCGCTTTGGTGGACCGCTGTTTCGACAGCGAAGACTACAAGGAAGGGCGCAGCGCGTTCATGGAAAAGCGTACCCCGGCTTTCAAGGGTCGCTGAACCAGGGTACGTGAAGCGGCCCGATCAATGCGCTTGTCGCAGCGCCCGCCGGATTGACCAGAGCCTGCAAGAAACCGATGCCGCCGCGTGCCGGTCAAGCGGTTCAATGGTGAGTACCGTGATCGCCATGTACGTGGCGGTGACTGATTTCTTCGGCGGTCGCCTGGCGCAGCGCCACGACCTTGCAGGCGAAACGCAGGGCCTCCCCGGCCAGCGGCTGATTGCCGTCAAGGTGAACCACCGGTCCCTTGATCTTCACGACGTGGAAAATCGTCGGCGCGCCGCTGTCGCTCACACCGTCGAGCGTCCCGCCCAGTTTCACCCCGGGCGGGAACTCGCTCTTCGGGATCGTGCGCACCAGGCTTTCGTCGCGCGAGCCAAATGCCTCTTCCACGGACAGGTTCAGCGTAACAGCGAAGCCGACCGCCTGGCCTTCAAGCGCGGCCTCGACCTTGGGAAACAGGTTGTCGTAGCCGCCATGCAGGTAGGAGATGGTGTTGCCTTCCCGCACGGTGCCCTTGGCGTCGGTCAGGGTGTAGCGCAGAGTGACTGCGGTGTCTTTGGTGATGTTCATGTGGGCTTGTTGATGGGTGAATGGTGAGCGTCTTTGGCGCTGTCGCCTGAGCGCCCATGGCGTATTGCCGTCCACACCCGTGCCGGCGTAGCCGGCATGTCCAGGTGTGCAATACCCAGCGGTCGCAGTGCATCGACCATCGCGTTCATCAGTGTCGGCAAGGCGCCGGTGGTGCCGGCCTCGCCGGTGCCCTTGGCGCCGAGGAAGTTGCTCGGGCTTGAAACAGGATGTTCGACCGCCTTGATCTGCCGCAGCAAGCCGGCGCGCGGCATGAAGTAGTCCATGAAACTGCCGCTCAGCAATTGCCCGGATTCGCGTTCGTAGACGCTGTGTTCACCGAACACCTGGCCCGCACCCTGAACGATGCCGCCATGCAATTGGCCTTCGACCAGGGTGTGGTTGAGAATGGTGCCGCAATCGTCGACCGCAACGTAACTCAACACGTCGGTGGCACCGGTGTCGGGGTCGATCTCGACTTCGGCCACATGCACGCCGCTGGGGAAGGCGCGCGACAGCGGTACCTCGGCTTCGGCATCGAGCGGGTGCTGCGCGGCACCACGGTACTGGGCGATCAGGTCGGCGAGCGCGATGCCCAGGTCGGTGCCTTTCACGCGATAGGTGCCGTCGACGAATTCGATATCGTCGGCCGCCGCCTCGAGCCTGGTCGCCGCCAGCAGCGAGCCTTTGCGCACCACTTCCAGCGCCCCCAGCTTGAAGGCGCTGCCGAACTGCTGCGTCGAGCGCGAGCCGACCACGCCGTTGCCCATCAGGGTGGCGGTGACTGGATCGTCGGTGGAGAGTCGCACCTGCTGCGGGTCGATGCCCAACGTGCCTGCCACCAGCTCCGGGTATACCGTTTCGTGCCCCTGGCCGTGGTTTTGCGTCACCGCATGCAGTACCAGGCCACCATCGCTGCCAAAACGCAGCGCCACCTGGTCTTTCGGCGCCACGCCACCGCCTGAGGGTTCAAGGAACAAGGCCAGCCCCAGGCCGCGCAGTTTGCCGCGCCCCTGCGAGTCGGCGCGTCGTGTCGCGAAGCCGGCCCAGTCGGCGTGCACCACCGCCTTGTCGATCAAGCCGGCAAAATCACCGGAATCGTAGCTGGCGCCGGCCGCGTTGGTGAACGGCATCGCCTCCCTGGGGATCGCGTTCATGCGGCGGATCGCCACCCGGTCCAGCCCCAGCTGGGCGGCGGCCTCGTCGACCAGGCGTTCCACCGCGTAGGCCATGTCGGGCCTGCCCGCACCACGGTAGGCGGTAGTCGGGCAGGTGTGGGTGAGCACACAGCGATGGCGGCCGTAACCGGTGGTCACGCTGTAGGCGCCGCCGATGGTCAGGCTGCCGTTCATGGTATTGATCAGCGGCCCGGCGGGGGTCAGGTAAGCGCCCTGGTCGCACAGCCAGTGCATGCGAAACGCGCGGAAGGTGCCGTCGCGGTCGAGCGCCAGTTCGGCTTCGATGATCAGGGCACGGCCATGCGCCTCGGTGGCCAGTTGCTCGGCGCGGCTGCCGATCCACTTGATAGGCGCGCGCAGTTCGCGCGCAGCCCACATCAGGATCACATAGTCCATATAAGCCGCCGAACGGGCGCCAAAGCCGCCGCCGACGTCCTGCGCGTGAATCCGCACCTTGGCCGGTTCCAGCCCGAGGATGTGGCACAGCCCCGGACGCATCATGGTGGCGCCCTGGTTGGGTACATACAGATCGAATTGGCCGCTGGCGGCGTTGAAATCGACCAGGCAGGCGCGCGGCTCCATCGGGCAGGGTGCCACGCGCTGGCTCTCCAGGCGCAGGCGTACCACGTGCTGCGCGGCGTCGATGGCCGCCGCGGTGGCGGCTTCGTTGCCGTATTCATAGTCGAAAGCGAGATTGCCGGGTACCGAGGCATGCACCAGCGGCGCATCCCTGGCGACCGCGTCTTCCGGGTTGGCGACGGCCGGCAGGTCTTCGTAGTCCACCGTGATCAGTCCGGCGGCATCCTGTGCGGCCGCGGCGGTGGCGGCCACTACCAGCGCCACTTCTTCGCCCACATAGCGCACGCGGTCGCTGGCGAACGGCCGGCGCGGCGGCACGATGATCGCCTGGCCGCCGCGGCCCGCAAAGCTCACCAGGGTGCCGGGCGGCTTGAAGTTCGTGCCGCTGGTGTCTGCCGCGGTATATACCGCCACCACGCCCGGCGCCGCTCGTGCCGCCGCGGTATCGATGCCGCGAATCAGCGCGGCAGCACGGTCGGCGCGCACGAAGGCCGCGTGCAGTTGCGCGGGCAGATTGACGTCGGCGCTGTAGCGGCCGCTGCCGGTGATCAGCCGGCGATCTTCGCGGCGGCCGGTGTATGGGAAGTTGGTCATCGGGTCAGGGAAAGGCTTTCGTGTGAATGCCTGCATTGTCAGGTACAGCCGGGGGCTGCGCAACAATCCCGCCATAGTCCGCAATATCGAGACCACACGGGCGCGGATCTTGCACGTTGTTGTGCGGGTCTTGCACCAATAAAACGCTGAACAAGTCCCTGGAATTCGGAGCCGCGAACGAAGAGTCGTTTCGATTCGACTTCTTGCAAGAGCGACCTGATGTGGCGATGCGCTTTTTGCGCGAGGATCCGTGGCAGCGGCTGCAGCAGTTGCGCGCCGCCGTGCCCAACGTGCTGTTGCAGATGCTGCTGCGTTCTTCCAACGCGGTGGGCTACACCAACTATGCCGACAACGTGGTGCGCTATTTCGTGCAGCAGGCGGCCCAGCAGGGCGTGGACCTGTTCCGCGTGTTCGATTCGCTCAACTGGGTCGACAACATGCGGGTGGCGATCGACGCGGTGCTGGAAACCGGCATGTTGTGCGAAGGCGCGATCTGCTACACCGCAGACATTCACGACCGCACGCGCAAGTACGACCTCGCTTCTTACCTGAAGCTCGCGCGCGAACTCAAGGCCGCCGGCGTGCACATCCTCGGCCTCAAAGACATGTCGGGTGTGTGCCGGCCGCAGGCCGCGCGCGAGCTGGTACACGCCTTGCGCCACGAAACCGGGCTGCCGGTGCATTTCCACACCCATGACACCTCGGGCATTTCGGCGGCCTCGGTGTTAGCCGCGATCGAGGCCGGGTGCGACGCGGTCGATTGCGCGCTCGATTCGATGAGCGGGCTGACCTCGCAACCCAACCTGGGTGCGATCGTCCCGGCTCTCGAAGGCGGCCCGCGCGACCCCTGCGCAGGCGCGCAAGGCCCGGGCCGCCTGGAGCGCGAATCGCTGGCGACCCTGTCTGACTATTTCGAAGGGGTGCGCAAGATCTACGCGCCGTTCGAATCCGACATTCGCGCCGGCACGGCAGATGTGTATCGGCACGAGATGCCCGGCGGCCAATACACCAACCTGCGCGAACAGGCGCGTGCCACCGGCCTGGAACATCGCTGGACCGAGGTGTCGCGCGCCTGCTCGGATGGCAATCGCCTGTTCGGCGATGTCATCAAGGTGTCGCCGACCTCCAAGGTGGTGGGCGACATGGCGCTGTTCATGGTGGCCAACGACCTGTCGACGGCCGACGTGATGGATCGCGCGCGCGAGGTGGAGTTTCCGGAATCGGTGGTGGCGCTTTTCAAGGGCGAGATCGGCTTTCCGCCCGACGGCTTCCCGGCAGATGTGTCGCGCCGCATTCTCGAATGCGGCCGGCCGGGTGAAGTGCTGGCGCAACCAGCGGTGGCCTATCGGCCCGGCGCGCGCTTGGCCGCAGTCGACCTCGAAGCCGCGCGCGGCGAGGCCGAAAAGGCCGCCGCTGGTGTCGATCGAGGCGATGAAAATGGAATCGCAGATTCGCGCCGAGCGCGACTGCATCGTGCGCCTGACCCATGTGAAGCCGGGCGATACGGTGGCCGCGCACCATCTGTTGCTGGAATTCCAGTAGCCGCTTTGGGCAGGCCCGGCGGCATCAACCCGCCAACTATCTGCGCGGTGGCGCACTTGAAGTCACTCAAACGGCCGCGCCGGGGCGCATGTCGTAGCATTGCGCCATGCCTTCGCCAGCCCCACGCCGCCGCATTGCGCATCTCGACATGGACGCCTTCTACGCGTCAGTCGAGTTGCTGCGCCGGCCCGACCTGAAGGGTTTGCCGATCGTCATCGGTGGCCGCCGTGCAGCCGCCGGCATGGGTCCGGAACCCTTGTCCACTTACGCCGGGCGCGGCGTGGTCACCACCTGCACCTATGAAGCGCGGGCCTTCGGAGTGCACTCCGGCATGCCGATGATGAAGGCACGCGCACTATGCCCGCAGGCCTTGTCGCTGCCGCTGGATTTCGACGAATACCGCCGCTACTCGCGCCTGTTCAAGGCCGCCATCGCGGCAGTCGCGCCGACCATCGAAGACCGCGGCATCGACGAGGTGTACATCGACTTGACCGAGCTGCCGGGCGACACGCGCACGATTGCCGGCGCCATCAAGGAGCGTGTGCGGGCCGCCACCGGCCTCAGCTGCTCGATCGCGGTGGCGCCCAACAAGCTGTTGGCCAAGATCGGTTCCGAGTTGGACAAGCCCGACGGCCTGACCTTAATCGAGCCGGAAGACCTGGAACCGCTCATCTGGCCGTTGCCCGCCAAGCGCATCAACGGCGTCGGCCCCAAGGCCAACGAGAAGCTGGCCGCGCTCAACATAACCACCATCGGCGACCTCGCGCGCGAAACGCCGGAATTCCTGATGCGTCACTTCGGCCAGAACTACGGCCGCTGGCTGCACGACTGCGCCTTCGGCCGCGACGAGCGCCTGGTGGTCACCTTCGCGGAACCGAAATCACGCAGCCGCGAAACCACTTTCGCCGAAGACACGCGCGACTTCGACCAGATCGCGGGCGTGCTGGTCAAGCTGTGCCAGCAGGTCGCCGAAGACCTGCAAAAGCGCGGCTATGCGGGGCGCACCGTCGGCGTGAAGCTGCGCTACACCGATTTTCAGATCGTCACGCGCGACAACACCCTGGAAGTTGCGGTCAATGATGCGCAGGCGATTCGCAGGGCGGCCTTCGAGGCGCTTGCACGCGTGGCGCCGCAACGCCGGCTGGCGCGGGCGATCCGCCTGATTGGAGTGCGCGTGGGATCGTTGAGCCCGGAAGGTGCGATGCCGCCCGAGCCGGTGGTTCGGGGGCGGACCCTCGAACTGTTTTGAAGGTCCGGCAAATTGCCGTTGGTTCGGCGTCAACACGCCGCCGCAAGCGCTCGATCCGGTCAATCAAAATTGCTTCGGTCTTTCTTGACGGGATATTCTCCCTTGAATTGACTCTGCGTCAATTGCCGTATCGCCGCTTGGCATTGGTCCAAAACCGGCCTAATCGTGAATCAGCAACGCCGTCCGGCTCACCGCCACATAGCGATGTTGCTCGAACGCGCGGGTGATAGCTGGCAAGCTGCCGCGAAGCAGTTGCTCAAGATCGATATTCGAGATATTGCCGGTCGAAATCAGCAGCAACCCCCGGTTCGCCGGTGAGCAAAAAAGTTTGCACAAAATCGCTGTCTTTGGTGACCACGATGCGTGCGTCACGCACCGCAATGGCGACCACATCGGCATCCGGGGTGCGGTTCCCGAGTGGAAAATTCAGGGTATGGAATGCGTCGTGACCGGCCTGAGTCAGCCATCACGCAAGGCGCAGCGGCAACTGCGCATCGACCAGAAATCTCATGCAGCGATCGGTTCGATCCGATTCACATGTGCCAGACGCGCCGCATAGGCCAGCGTAGCGAGAATGTCATCCCGCTCAAGGTCGGCGTAGTCGGCCAAAATGTCGTCAATGCTCATGCCAGCGGCCAACCATTCGAGCACACTCTCGACCGGATAGCGCAGCCCCCGAATGCAGGGCTTGCCGTGGCAAACGGCCGGGTCAATGGTGATGCGGTGTTCCATTTTCGATGCCTCCGGCAGGGACAGGGACGCTGGCTGATACGGCGCATAGTCTACCCTGCACTTACTTTGTCCCCGAACAATTCACCGGCGCGTGCGTAAAGCCAGATCCGGTCTTGCGCGGCGGCCAGATGTCCGGGAACGACACTTGTCGGACAAGATCCAATTCATCCGGATGTGGCAAGCGATGACGGACCGATACTGGATTTGGAAGGGGTCTTCTGCAGAGGTCGATCCGCAGGAGGCGTCGCGCGGCCTGCCAGAATTTCTCTCGGCGCAGAGATGGTTTTATCGCCGGCCAAGCGCTGGATGAACTGTTCATCAGTTCTGCGACCATAGCCGAGATTCGCGACGGCATCGAGGCGGCGGGTGATCCGATCCGGCGCGCCGAGATGCATGATTGGCTGACGCACAAAGTCCGGCCCATGTTCGACCAGCGCGTGCTTGAAGTCTCCGAGGACATCATGTTCAAGTGGCGCCTGTTGGATGAAGACGGGCGCAAGGTCGGCCAACCCTACTTGTAGCCTGACCTGATCATCGCGGCAACCGCCCTTCACCATGGGCTGACGGTGGTAACCCGCGACACCGGTGACTACAAGCGCGCACGAGTCCCGCTGTTGAATCCCTGGGTCGACGCAACGCAGTGAGTCTTTACGGGACGCCGCGTTGCGGGGCACTGCACTAGGGACGATACTGCTTCCAGAACACATCCTTCTTCGCAACGCGGCCGTTGCGCACGGTCACAAGCTCGATGCCGCGCAGGGAGAAGGGCGCCCCGTCGCGATACTTGCCCTCAACCAAATACGTCATGACAATCCGCGCCGCATCCAGGCCGAAGCAATTCACGTCGGTAAATCGCAATCGCTCGAACAGCGCATCGTTCTCCTCGATGCCGCGCAGGAAGCCGTCGACGCCCTTGCGAACGCGGCCGTCAGGGGCGTCGGCGCCGAAAGCGAAGTGCCACTCCGCGTCTTCGCAAAGCACGTCGGCCAGAAGCGCACGGTCGCGGTTGAAGTAGGCCTTGCCAAAGCGCTGCATGATTGCTGTTGCTGCGATGTCATCCATGGGGTCTCCACTTCAGTTGGCAACGTCGGTCAGCACCCACAGGCCGGGCTTGGCTGCAACCGCGTCGGTCGCGGGCGTCACGTACTGGCCGGCACACAAGTCCAGTAATCCTTTTGCAGCGGCCGATTTCGCCAGCGCAGCGGCCGCAATCCGCTCCACGCCGGATACCAGCACATGGGTCGCAGCGCCGACACGAAAGCGCACCGTGCGCGCAACTTCCACAACCGCAGGATCGACAGCCACTACCGTATTGTGTCCGAGCAGATGCGACATCGCCGCATACGCGCGCAGCGCCGGGCGCGGGTTGAACATGCGGTCGATGAAGCCGTTCCTCGGGAAGTAACCGCGGTCGACATCCATGAACGTATCGAACACATAGCGCACCCGCGGCGTAAGCCGCGCGGCGAGCAGGGCCTCGGCGGCCAGCCGGGCGGTATCGAGGTCGTCGTCGCGGCAGCGCGCGATGCTGGCGTCGGTCAGCTTGATCGCGCCCAGCACCGCCAGGCCCGAGTGCGCCGCAAAGCGAGCAAGCGCGGCCGCCGTGGCAAGCAGGTCGAGATCGCGGTCGATGCGCACCACCACGCCATCGAAGAGCGTGCGCACGCCTGCGCTTTCCATCACCGCCGCGGCGGCGTCCAGCTCGGGCAGGGTCAGGCCGGTCTTGATGAAATGGCTCACATGCTGGCCGTCGTAGCGCGCGTCCTCGTGCATCCTGAGCTTGGCCCAGTAAAGCGGTGTGGATACTTTTTTGCGGAACTCCGCCAGCCGCCCGGCTTCGCGCGTAAGCGCCACTCCACTGATGTTGACCTCAATGGCGTCGAGGATTCCCGGTGCCTGCGTCAGCGCGGACACAAAGCCCTCGCGCGGCACCCCGAACGAGGTGGCGATGAAGCGGTGACCGACGGCATGCATCAGCTTGGCCCGTTCGCGCACGGCAGCCTGCGTGAGGTCGTGGTCGGGGATCTTGAGCAAGCGTGCCCCCATCTCCCACAACGCCATCACCGGATAGTCGTTGCGCGCCGGCTTGCGGCCGAATTCCTGCACGCCACCGGTCGATGGAATCTCGAGCACCTCCGCCCACGGATGCCGCAACTCGACGCCGACGCCGGTAAACGGCGCACCCTTGACGTTGGCCGGCGGTGGCGCGCTGCGTGGTGCGTAGGCCGCCCCGGGTGCCTGCGTGCGGCCATCGGTGCGCACCAGGCGCATCACGTGGCCCCGCTCGTGCACGTCCACCACGCAGTAGCCGAATTTGCCGACATCGCCGCGACCGAATTCGTTGCCCGGGTTGACCCTGTAAAACTCGCTGTAGTCGTGCCGCAGGAACGCCGTCGAAGGCAGCAGGTACATTTCGGTCTCGCCGTGGACGTCGTACCAGAAGTTGTGCACATGCCCGGCGAACATCGCCTCGACACCGTGCTTTGTGAGCAAGTCCAGGAGCCAGGCCCGTCCCGGCTGGTCGATGTTGTCGTAGGTGCTGCGCTCGTCGGGGGCCAGCACATAGGGCGGATAGTGAATGAAGGTGAAAATTCGCCGGCCCTTGCTTGCAGCAAGTTCGGATTCGAGCCAGGCGCGCTGCTGTGCCTCCTCCGGCAGGTCCGAGTTCAGCAACAGCGAATTGATGACGATGCCGCGCAGTGCGCCGCAGTCGAACGCATGGTAGTCGCGGCCGAAAGTGTCGCGGTAGCGGGCTACATAGTCCGAACACACGATATCGGCGGGCATCCAGTCCACCGCCTTGTCGCCCACGTCGTGGTTGCCCGGCACCAGGTGCAGCGGCACGCGCAGTGGCGCCGCGAGCTCCTTGAAGCGACGCGCCGCCTCGCCGAACACCGGCAGCCCCGGCATCGGGTGCACGATGTCGCCCAGATGCACTACAAATTCCGGCGCCGGATCGAGGGCGGCGATATCGGCCATGGCGTAGCGTGCGCGCCCGTTGGCACGCGCGTTGGTCTCGAACGGCGAAGCGGAGCGTTCCTCATGCTCGTTCACATGGGTGTCGGCAACGACGGCGAACGTGAAAAGCCTTCTGCCCGACGGTTCGCGCGTGCCGCGCAATTCAGGGTTTGATTCAATCGCATTGTCCATCGGTGCTATCCCTTCAGAAAGAACTGGAACCGTGCAGTCCTGACAAGCAACGCCCCTCGATGGCGTTTAAAGGGGCAGCATCAATGGCCATCCTACGATCCCTCATTGCCCGCTGGTTGTAGCGACGGCGCCCTTTGGCTTCGCTGTCGCGCAGTCGTATCCTGATAAACCGGTTGCTGCCGGTGACCGCCCCGGATACTTCACAAGGCAGCCACAAGCGCTTTTTTTATGCGGCGCGCGCGAAGTAGGCGGCGAATGCAACGATGGCGGCATCTATCTGATCGCGGTTCACATCCAGATGGGTCACCAGTCGGGTGCGTGGCCGTATCAGAGTCAGTACGCCGCGCTCTTGCAGCCAGGCGCCCAGCGGCGCCACGTGCGCCGGCGGAACATCGACAAACACCATGTTGGTCTGCGCGGCGTCAACCTTGAGCGCATCCAGCTTGCCCAAGCCCGCGCCTAAGTGCGCCGCGTTCTCATGATCCTCCGCCAGGCGTTCGATGTGGTGATCAAACGCGTACAAACCCGCCGCCGCCAGCACGCCAGCCTGGCGCATGCCGCCGCCCAGCATCTTGCGCCAGCGACGCGCCGCACCGATCAGGTCGCTGCGGCCCAGCAGAAGCGTGCCGGCCGGCGCGCCCAGGCCCTTCGACAGGCAGGCCGAAACGGTGTCGAAGCCGCGGCACAGGTCCGCCACCGGCAAGCCCAACTTGATGGCGGCGTTGAATATCCGCGCGCCGTCGAGGTGCGTGCCCAGGCCGCGGCGCGCGGCCAAGGCCAGCACCGATTCGAGATAGGCGCGTGACAGCACCTTGCCGCCGATGGTGTTTTCCAGTGTGACCAGGCGCGTGCGCGCGAAGTGGGAGTCGTCGGGCTTGATCGCCGCTTCGATGTCAGCCAGCGCGAGCGAACCATCTGGCTGGTTGGTCAGCGGCTGTGGCTGGATGCTGCCCAATACCGCCGCACCGCCGGCTTCGTAGCGGTAGGTGTGGGCATCCTGGCCGACCAGGTATTCGTCACCACGCTGGCAGTGCGCCATCAGGGCGACGAGGTTGCTTTGGGTGCCGGTGGGCAGGAACAAGGCTGCCTGCATGCCGAACATTTCTGCACCGCGCGCCTCCAGGCGATTGACGGTGGGGTCGTCCCCGAAGACGTCGTCGCCAAGCGGCGCCTCGGCTATCGCGCGGCGCATCTGCGCGCCAGGGTGGGTGACGGTGTCGCTGCGCAGATCGATCGGGTTCATGGGCAAGTGATGAAACAGCAGTAGTTGGGGTTACGTCGATTCAGGTCAATTCGAGGCTTGCGCTGACTTCGTCCCAAGGCGCCACGATGCGGCCGCCTTGCTTGCGCAGCAAGCCAGCGATCAATAGCGCTTGCACGTCCGAGTGTACGTTCTTGTAGTCGCGTCCCATGTCGCCGGTAGCGCTGGTGTGGAGTTTGATCTTGTTCACGCAGGTGCCGTCGGCATTGCGACCTTCCGCTTCCCCAGATCCGTACAAAATCGCTGGGTATGCATCAAGCCCGACCATGGTACCGGACCTTGATCGGATCACCAACGGGCCCAACACGGGCCCAACACGGGCCCAACACGGGCGCAACCGTTGCTTTGCGCGGCGGGAAAGAGGATGATTTGCAGCCCGACGCGTAAACCAAGTAGCGGTTTGCTGGTGTCCTGGCCATACCAGCGTAGCTGTTTCGCTGTCGCCCACTCAAGTTCGGCCAGCCTGTCATGCGGGAGGGTCAAGCGATGCGCAAATCCTGGATCAAGCCTCTGCTTGTGCTAGTCGTCCTGGCGCTGGTGTCGGGTTCAGCCTGGGCGGCGGATCCGCCCAAGGGTACTTTTGTAATCAAACCGATTGGCACCCCGTTGGGCACCGGCAAGATGGTGTTCGATGCCACGCTGGTTCTTGGCGGGGTGAAGGTTACCAAAAAGGTCGAAATTCCGTCCGGCGACATCAAGCCGCTAGTGTTGCCCGTGCGGATCAAGGCCGACCCCGCCAACGGCATTCCCGAAGAACCGATTAGGGATTTCGCCCAACGGGTTCTCAATGCCCAGGGCGAGGCATCCAACGCCAAGGCCAAGGTGATGGCCGACGCCGTCAATGCCGCTTTCAAGGATGATTTTGCCAAACTACCCAAGGCAGCCGCCGATGCGGCTAAAGCAGGAGCAGGTTTTACGATTGTCAAGAATCGTACTATCAGGGTTGGCAATCAGAACGTTCCGGGCCTGGATGCACCGTTTGGTGAATTGGTCATTCCCAACGTGTCGAAAGAAAAGGACAAGACTGGCGCGGAGATTCTCGCCGTCAAGCTTGTCGAAGGGAAGATTCTCGGCGAGGGTGGCAACGGCGGCGGCTTTCGCAAGGACCCCGATCCCGATCCAAAGTCTTCGCCGGGCGTGAAGGTTGGCATGGGGCCGGCGAACCCCGGCATCACCAACCTGGCAAGCGGTCTGGATCCGCTTGGTTTGCCATCACTGGTTGAATTCGGCATCGAAGGACGATTCGTCGCCAGCTATGCGCCGGCCACTGGCAGCACCGATGAGGTCATCCTGTCCGCGCTGGCCGATTTGCTGGACCAAAACGGGATTGCCGCTACCTACGACGCACTCAGCCGGGAGTTGTTCCTGGATGCTCCGTTGCCGGATGAACAGTTCCTGGTCTGGGGCAATACCGACACCGGGCTGGAGTTCTTCACATCCTTCGCCGGTCTGGATGAAGCGGCGGTCGCCGAACCGTCTACGCTTGTGCTGACCATGCTCGCGCTGCTGTTGCTGATTCGAGCAAATGGAGGCGGTCGGGGTTGGCGACTGACGGGATCGAGATTTCAGTTGAAATCCTGCTAGAAATTGCGCGCATCAACGGCGGCACCTCGCCGCGCTTGTGACGGTCTGTCTCAAACTCGCGCCGCCAACTGCCGCCGCAAAACCTTGCCCAGCATGTTGCGCGGCAGCTTGTCGACCAGCTCGAACGACACCGGCACGGCGTGCGGCGGCAGGCGCTTTTTCGCATGCGCGGTCAATTCCGCCAGCAACTTTTCCGGTGCCTGCCGGCTGCCGGTCCGGCGCGCCACGAAGGCGCGAATCGCGTTGGTTTCGTCCCAATCGGGCACACCGACTACCGCCGCTTCGAGCACGCCGGGATGTTCGTACAGCACCTCCTCGATGTCGCGCGGGTAGATCGGGTAACCGGCCATGAAGATCACGTCTTTTTTGCGATCGATCACGTAGAAATAGCCATCGTCGTCCATGCGCGCGATGTCGCCGGTGAAAAGCCAGCCGTCGCGTAGCGCCGCACCGGTCTCGACCTCGCGCTGCCAGTAGCCGCGCATCAGTTGCGGGCCGCGCACGATCAATTCACCAGGCGTGTCAGGCGGCAGTTCGGCGCCGCTTTCGGGGTCGACGATTCTTGATTCGGTGTCAGGCAGCGGCAAGCCGATGGAGCCGTGGCGGCGGCGCGCTCCCAGCGGGTTGCAGTGGGTGGCGGGCGCGGCCTCGGTCAGGCCGTAAGCTTCGACCACCCGGCCGCGCGTCAATTTCTCGAATTCCTCCTGCACTTCCACCGGCAGGGGTGAGCCGGAGGAGACGCACAGGCGGATCGAGGCCACGCCGTATTTGCGCACGCCCGGAAAGTGGGCCAGGCTCTGGAACATCATCGGCACGCCTGGAAAGATGGTCGGCTTTTGGTGCGCGATGGTGCGTAGCGTTTCTTCCACATCGAAGCGCGGCAGCAATATCAGCGTGGCGCCGATCAAGGCCGCGATGTTGACGCAGCCGGTGATGCCATAGGAGTGGGAGAACGGCACCACCGCCAGCAGGCGTTCGTCGCCGGGGCGGATTTCCGGCATCCAGTGGCGCAGCTGCAGCGCGTTGGCCGCCAGGTTCAGGTGCGTGAGCATCACCCCGGCGGGCACGCAGCCGGTGGTGCCGCTGGTGTAGGCGATGACCGCCAGGTCGTGCATTTCGGGCGGCGGCAGCGGCGCGCTGCCGCCGCGCGCCAGCACGCCTTTGAAGCTGTTGACCTGCGCTGCCATGCCCGCACCGGCACGCGCCAGGCCTGCGGCGGCCATGCTTTCACGCAGCAAGGAATACATGAAACGTTCGCGCCAGCCCATCATCGCCTTGAACGAGGTGAGGATCACGCGTGTGAGGCCGGCGCCTGCCGCGATTGCCTCGATCTCGCCACGATAGGAAGACAGTGCGATCAGCGTGCGCGCGCCGGCGTCTGCCAGGCGCGCCACCAGTTCATCGCGGGTGAATAGCGGGTTGACGAATACCGCGACCGCGCCCAGCTTCAACACGCCGTAATAGGCGATCAAGGCCTGCGGTATGTTGGGCAGCATGATTGCAACCCGATCGCCGGGCGCGATACCGAGCGCTGTCAAACCGCTGCCAAAACGGTTCGACAGCCGGTTCAACTGCCGGTAGCTGATGCTGCGGCCGTAGAAGCGCAGCGCGTCGGTGCCGCCGAAGCGCCGGCCCGCTGCTTCCAGGGTGCGGGTGACAGGCGCGATCGGCGGGCGAATCCTGTAGGGCGTGCGGCTGTCGTAAAACTTGAGCCAGGGTCGCTCCTTTTCGAGGGCGCGCGCCTGCACGCGTCGCGCCGCGCGTTCCTCGGCCAGCCGCGCCGGGCCCAGAAAGCGCTCGATGGCGCGGTTGACCGCATCGGGTCGCTCGACCATCACCTGGTGCGCCGAGACCGGGATCACCACTTCCTCGGCATGCGGAATCAGTTGCGCCAGGCCGCGCTGCGACGCCTCTTCGAACAGAAAGTCGCGCTGGCCCAGGATCACCAGGGTTGGCACGGCGATCTTCTTCAGATATTCGGTGCCGTTCCATACCGACAAGGCGTTGCGGTTTTGCGCGCTCACCACATGCGCCGGCGGATACAGGCGCGCCGCCGGCACCACGCGCTGCATGAAACCCAACAATGGTGCCGGCAGACGCAGCAGCGCGCGCCCGGTCCATTTGAGCTTGAACTGTACCGCCGAGCCGATGATCACCAGGCGTTCGACGCGCTGGTGATACTGGTTGACAAAGTAGGTGCCGATCGCTCCGCCGAAAGAGTGGGTCACCAGCACGAAGCGCTCGGGCGCATCCACTGCAGCCAGCATGGCGACGACGTCGGCGCACAGTTCCGGCACGTCGTAGCGCGATTTCGGCGCATCCGACAGCCCGTGTCCGCGCAGGTCGAGCGCGATGACGCGGCTGTCGTAGTGGAAATGATCGAGCTGGAAATGCCAGTAGGCGGCGCGTCCACCGAAGCCGTGAATGAATACCAATGTACGCAGGGCGTCACGCGGGCCGGCATCGATCACCGAGAAGCGATGCGGGCGGCCACCATCGGCGGCGGGCAGGCTTAAGGTGCGGCGATTGAGGTCGACATCGATGGCCATGGCCGGCGCATCATGACCTGTCAGGGCCTGCTGCGTCAAACCCGTGGTCGAATCGTCCTCCGGGCGCCGCCTTGCGCCGCGCTCAGGCGCGGCTAATCATGCCGGATGCTTCGGCGCGCGACGCCAGCATTACAGTGAAAGCGGGAACAATGCGGTGCAGAAGGGTGTAGCCACGCACGTAGCGCACTGCGGGCACGCTTGGCGATTGCGCGTGCGTCGAAGGCAGGGAACCACGCTGGCCTGCGAACCCGCTGGCACGGGCAAGGCTTGATTGTTGTAAAAGGCGCAACTTTGTCAGGCGTGCTGCTCGATGAACTCGATGCCGCGCAAGCTGATGCTGGCGGCGAGTTGCGCACCCAGGCGCTCCAGGCGCACGAAGTTGAGCGCGCGCATGCGTCGCAGGCGCGGCAGCACGAAGCACATCAGTTCGGCATCGGGATAGGCGGCGGCGCCCGGAAACACTTCGCGCGCCAGTTCCGGCAAGGCATGCCGCCGCTCGGAACGGGTATACAGCGTCTTGAGAATGCTGGTCTGCAGTTGATCCAGGCGAATCGCTTGGTTGGACAGGGTCGAATCGTGCATGAACAGGGTTTCGGGCATCGCGGTTGTGGCAAAAGAGCTAGACCAGATTCCACGATACCGATGCAAAGCCCCTGCCATGCGCCGAGGAGGCGTTGGTTTTGCCACCTATTTGGCCGAGCGTCGGATGGTTTTTCCAGCCCATGCGGGGCGCCGCGCCTGGTTTACGGCGTTGGTGGCCGCGTTTTTGGTTGGGCTTTTGGCTGGGCTTTTGGTTGGGCTCTTGGTTCGGCTCTTGGGTGAGCTTTTGGGTGAGCTTTTGGCTGAGACTGCGGGCGCGACCGCTACCTCGCCACCGGGTACTGCCGCGACCACGCGTATGCGCGCCTCGCCGCACTTGACTACCTGACCGGCGCGGATCTTGGCGGTTTTGCGCAGTTCCGCAACGCCATCGACGGTGACACCGCCTTCGGCCACCAGGGCCTTGCCGCCACCGCCGCTGGCAGCCAAGCCCGCCAGCTTGAGCAACTGGTTGAGTTCAATGTGTTCGGTCGTGATCGGGATCTTGATGGTCGGCATTTGGTCCGTCTTTCTTCAGGCCTTGAGCGGGTTCAAGCTCACCTGCACCGCTTCGGTATCGTCGCGCATCCAGATGTCGGCATCCTGGATGGTGCATTGCAGGCGCATGTTGCGCCGTGCCAGTTTGGCAAGGGCGCGCGCCGCCTCCGGGTCGATGCCCGCGACCTGCAGGTTGCGCGCGCGTTCGAGTTTGGGTCCCACCTGCTTCCACCATTGCGGGGTGCTGCTGCCGTAGGCATATACGGTGACGCGATCGGCCTTGCCGCAGGCCTTGAGCACCGTGCGCTCGTCGGGCTGTCCCACTTCGATCCATTGTTCGACCGCGCCTGTGAGGTCGCGCCGCCACAGGTCGGGCTCCTCGACATCCGACAAGCCCTTGCCGAAGGCCAGCAGTTCGTGGGCGTTGAGCGCGAAAGCCAAGACCCGCACCATCATGCGTTCGGCGGTCTCGGACGGGTGGCAGGCGATGGTGAGCGGGTGATCGGCGTAGTAATGCCGGTCCATGTCGGCCACCTGCAGGTCGGCCTTGTAAATCGTCGATTTGAGCGCCATGCCGCACTGTAACCGCACACGCGGCGGGCGGCGGCGCGGCGGCGCCGTGGCGATCGTGGGCTGCGGCCTGGCCACAAGGCTGCAGGCCTTTGGGAAAACGCTGAACAAGTCCCTGGAATTCGGCTCCGCGAACCAAGAGTCGTTTCGATTCGACATCTTGCAAGAGTGACTTTCTCAGCCTGCGGAGTGGTTCAGTGTTTCCTTGGGGTGGCCGCGCCGACCCTACTGCCCGCCGGCGTAAGCCTTGACCACGCGATACAGGAATTCGTGGGCGTCGAACAGCGACTTGACGCGAATGCGCTCGTTCAAGCCGTGTACGCCGCCGCCGTCGGGGTCGCGGAAGATGCCCGACAGGCCGTAGGCGGGAATCCCGGCGTTGTTCATGTAGCGGCTGTCGGTGGTGGCCACCAGCATGGTTGGCACCACCGGCACGCCAGGCCACATTTGCGCGCTGATGCGCTCGACCGGTTCCATGATTTCGCGCGTCAGCGGCGGCGCCGGCGAGAGGGTGGCCTGGCCTGCCGGGGTGATGCTGATCTTGTCGTTGGCCAGCACCGTGCCCAGGGTTTCGGTGACCGATTCGATCGATTCGTCCGGCAATACGCGGCAATTGACCGTGGCGCGTGCGCGTTGCGGCAACGCATTGGTGGCGTGGCCGGCGTCGAGCATGGTGGCCACGCAGGTGGTGCGGTAGGTGGCGTTATGCAGCGGATTCTGCGACAGCCGCGCCAGTGCCTGCGGGTCGGGGGGTTGGTTGAGAATGGCGCGCATGTCGGCCGCAGTCTGGCCGCCCTCGATGACGGCCATGCGCTCGAAATAGGTGCGCGTGGTGGCCGACAGGCGGAACGGGAAATCGAAAGCACCCAGGCGCGCCAAGCCCCCTGCCAGATGGGTGATGGCATTGTCCTTGGCCGGCACCGAGCTGTGACCACCGCGATTGGTGACTTCCAGCGTGTAGGTCTGGAACACTTTTTCGCCGGCCTGGATGCCCATGCGTAGCGGTTTGCCATTGGCGTCCAGGATGCCGCTGGCCCCTTCGTTCAGGGCGAACTCGGCATCGATCAGGTTGCGGTGGTGGGTGAGCAGGTATTTCGCACCGTTGAAGGGTGAGGGAATGATTTCTTCGTCGCAGGTGGCAGCGACGACGATGTCGCGTTCCGGCCGGTAGCCTTCGCGCCGGTAGCGCATCAGGTTGTCGAGAAACGCCGCCACCATCGCCTTGTCGTCGGCGGCGCCGCGTGCATAAAAGTAGCCGTTTTCCTCGATCAGCTTGAACGGGTCGCGCGTCCAGTCTTCGCGCCTGGCTTCGACCACGTCAAGATGGCCCAGCAACAGGATCGGCTTTTTCGCGCCGGTGCCGCGCAGGCGCACCACCAGGTTGCCCTTCTTGGGGCCGCCGGGCGGCACGATGACGTGGATGTCGCCCGCCGCAATACCGCCGGCGATGAGACGCTTTTGCATCGCCTCGGCCGCCACGGTGCAACTGCCGACCGAGTCGGTGGTGTTGATCTCCACAAGCTCCTGGTAAAGCGCACGGAACTGCTGCTGGGCCGGCGTCAACGCCACGCCCTGGGCCGCAGCCAGCCCGCTGCATGCACAGCAGATCGCAAGTGCGCGGATAGTAGCGGCGACGATGCGATATGCAGTGCGAGGCATGGAGATTCAAGCTGGTCGGTTGGAGATCAGCCGAGCATACCCGAGTGCTGGTTGATGCGGGGCACTACACCAGGTGCTCACGCACCCGCCTTCGGTGCCGCGCCGCGCGCATCCGGCCCCCAGCTGCCGAGCTTGAACGCCAGTCCCGGAATCAGCGCGTAGACCAGGAACGAAAGACCTACCACCAGGTAGAGCCAGGAGATCGAATGCAGCCCCACCGCGATGGCGCCGCCGACCACCGCCACCACCAGCCGTGCCAGGCTGCCGATCAGCGACCACTTGAGGCGCCCCGCGCCCTGCGAGGCGAAAAAGAACGCCAGCCCGAAGCCGAAGGGCGCGTAGAACACGCCGACGATATGCAGATAGGCATCGGCCGCCGCGCGCGTGGTGCTGCCGGCATCGGCAATGAACCACTGCGTCCACCAATGCGGAAACAGCGCCAGCAGCGTGCCGATCGTGCCGGTGACCGCGCCCATCAGGAGCGCGCCCACCCAGGCGATGCGCGCGGCGCGCACCTGCTGCCCGGCACCGATATTGCGGCCGACCATCGAGACCAGCGCCGCGCCGAAGCCCAGCACCAGCGGGATCAACACGTATTCCAGGCGCGCGCCGACGCCATAGCCGGCCAGGGTGGCGACGCCGAAATTGCCGGCGTAGCCGGTCAACACGATCACGTTGCCATTGGAAATGAAGGGGCTCACCGAAGCCGGCAGGCCCACCCGCAGCACTTCAAAGGCATCGGCACGCGACAGCGGCACCGGTCGCAGGCGCAAGTTGCCTTCGCCGCGCAGCAGCGGCCATGCGAGCAGACAGGCCGACAGCGCGTTGAGCGCCACGAACGAAAGCCCGGCGCCGGCCACGCCCAGGGCCGGCACCGGCCCGGCACCGAACACCAGCAGTGGGCACAGGCCCACATGCAAGAGTGCGCTGCCGATCAGGCAGGCAGCCGGCGCGCGCATGCTGCCCGAGCCGGTATGCATGCTGGAAAGCGCGTTGTTGACCCAGGTGGCGATGGCGCCGGCGAAGAGTGGCCACGCATAGCTTTGCGCCAATTCGAGAATGTGCCCGCTCCCGCCCATGGCGCGATACAGCAGGGGGCCTGCTGCCAGCAGGCAGGCGCCGATGCTCAAGCCCAGGGCGATCTCGATGAGAAGGCCGTGCCAGGCCACCGCCGTGGCGCGCTGGCGGTCGCCGGCACCCAGCATGCGCGCCACTGCGGATGCCACCCCGCCACCCATCGCCGCGCGCGACAGCTGCACCATCAACATCGACAGCGGGAACACCAGCGCCACCGCGGCGAGCGCATCGATGCCCAGGCGCGCTACGATGTAGCCGTCGTAGGCGATGGTCAGCGTTTGCGCGATGAGGCCCAACACGTTCGGGCTGGCCAGGCGCACCAGGGTGGGTACGATCGGGCCCTTGAGCAAGTCAGGCGATTTGGAAGCCATGCACAAGACTGCCTGAAAGAAACCTGCGGCGCTACTCGGGTGCGGCAACGGGTGTGGCAACGATTCCCTGGCGTTGACCGAACCCCCTTCCCTGGTTGGCGCAGGGGGCGCGCAGGCCGGGGCCACAAAGCTTGCCGCCATCTTTCCCAACGGCCAAACTATCTAGAATTGCACAACACAACACAACACAAAAACATGCCTCTGGCGAGGCTGTCATGTTTTCAGGAACGATCGGAACGATCAATGGCGACCATGCACGCAACCCTCACAAAAGCCGGCCAGTTGGCCTGGCAAGACTCCCGCCACCTGCTGTTGATCGCCATGCTGGCCCTGCCTGTGATCGGCTTCCTCAGCGGCGCCTCGGGCAAGCTCTCGCTCCTGTTCCTGGTAGTCGTTGCCATCATCGATGCGCTCGTCGGTACTCGCCCAGGCGCCGCCAGGCCGCGCACCTGGCCTGCCGCGCGGCAGGCGTGGTTCAGCCTTTTCCTCTACGCCTACGCCGTGTTGCAAGTCGCACTGTTGGTCTGGTCACTCGGCGTGATCGCCGCCAAACCGAGCATCGAAGGCGCGCTCTGGCTTGGCGTATCGATCGGCTTGATCACAAGCGGCTTCGGCATCACCATCGCCCACGAGCTCGGCCACCGCCCCGGCCGTTTCGATCGCTTGCTCTCGCAGGTGCTGCTCATCACCGTGTGCTACGGCCACTTTTACGTCGAACACAACCGCGGCCACCATGCGCGCGTCGGCACCCCCAATGACCCGGCCAGCGCGCGCCTGGGTGAATCGTTCTACGCCTTCTACCTGCGCAGCGTGATCGGCGGCTTCGCCCATGCCTGGCGCCTGGAAGCGCTGCGCCTCGAAGCAAAAGGCCAAAGCGCCTTTTCACCCGCCAACCGCAACGTGGTGTACGTGGCCGCGCAACTGGCGCTGTGCGCCATCGCCTTCGGTCTGGCCGGGGTGGAGGGGGCACTTTTCTTCCTGTTCCAGAGCGTCGTCGCCTTCACCCTGCTTGAACTGGTGAACTACGTCGAGCACTACGGCTTGACGCGTCAGCGCAATGCCGACGGCCGCTACGAAGCGGTGCAGGCGCATCACTCATGGAATTCCGACACCTGGTTCGGCAATGCCCTCTTGATCAACCTGCAGCGCCACTCCGACCATCACGCGGACTCTTCGCGCCCCTACGAGGCCTTGCGTTCGATCGACTCGGCGCCGCAGTTGCCGACCGGTTATGCCGGGATGATTCTGCTGGCGCTGTTGCCGCCGCTTTGGTTTCGGCTGATGGATTGGCGGGTGCGGCGGGCTGGCGGGGCGTGCCAGACCGGATGATGCGCCGATATCAGGGCAGGGCCAGCTTAGCGAATGCTCTATTCGAGCCCGTTATCTGGAAAGTCACTTGGGAAAACGCTGAACAAGTCTCTGGAATGCGGATTCTCGAACGACGAACCTATTCGATTCACCATCTTGCAAGAGCGACTTTCGCGAGCTACGGACTTGTTCAGTGTTTCCCTAGGTCGATTGCCTTTGGCGGTTGCTGAGCGGCCCGTCGGGTTGGATTCGCACGCCGCCGAGAAGACTTCGGTCAGCGGGTAGCTGCTCCCAACACCTTTTCCGCCCACTTGTTCAGGCTGATGCCGCTGCGCCCGGCTGCCTTGAGGGCCGCGGCGTGGACCTTGGGCGCGATGCGCAACATCAGCCTGCCGCTGGCCGGCTTTTCGGGCTTGCTGCCCAGTTCCACGCACGCGGCAAGGTGGTCGTCGACGACGGCATGGAAGTTTGCCTCGAACTCGGAGACGGATTCCCCATGAAAGGAAATGATGTCATTGATATCAAGCACCCGGCCGACAATGATCTTGTCATCCGCATCGAAGCTCATGCTTGCCTTGTAACCTTTGTACTCCATCGTGTTGCTCATGACTTGGCCTCGATTCGGTGAAGGAACTCACGCACTGCGATGACGCGATGGCGCAAGGCTTCCTTGCCGGGATAGGGTCGCTGTATGGTTGTCTTGCAGTCCTGCGATTCGAACGTGACGGACGATCCCGCACCTTTGATGACGCGACAACCAAGCGCCTTGAGAAGGGCTTCGATTCGCGCCCATTCAAGATTGCCGTTTAGCGGCTCGACCCGGATCAGCGCAAGGGTCTTGCGATGCTTGTTGTTCACCACAATCATGATTGAAAACAGGTGCAATAGTGCAAGCATCTGCTTCGTGTGCCGAAATAGTGGCGACGGCAATTTTCGGCAAATTTCGGTTGCGCGAATCGAGTCTCCTGGGCAATTTGTCAATGCAGTCGAGTCGTGGGGTGCGTCCATTGATGCCCTCAGATCGATGCGCGCTCGAGGCGACCGCCAAGCAGCAGCAAGTGTTAATAATTGTCTACTGACTATACAAAAAAATGAACAATGACTAATCAAATAATGTAAACTAACAGCATGGCATCATCTCTTTTACCCAGGGGAGCCGTGCCGCAGCTTGAAAAGCTGCTGGCCGCTACGCCCGTGGTGATTCTCGAAGGCCCGCGTGCGTCGGGCAAAACCGCGATTGGCGAAATGCTGGTCGAATCCGGTGTGATGGCGACGCGGGCAGATCTGGGCGATCCGACTGTGCTTGCGGCGGCTGCGGCGTCGCCTACATCGTTCGTCGATAGCTTGCGCACTCCTGCATTTATCGACGAAGCCCAGTTGCTCCCCGAGTTGCCGCTGGCGATCAAGCGGCGTGTAGATCGCGACCGGGAGAAAGGCGCATTTGTGTTGACGGGTTCGTCACGCTTGGGGCGTACCCAGTTGGGTGGCTCCGATCCGCTGGCCGGGCGTGCGCTGCGGCTGCGCCTTTGGCCGATGACCCAGGGTGAGCTGGCGGGCAAGCCGGTCAATCTGGTTTCGCTTTTAGCCAGCGCCAGGCCGCTGCCGCCGGCATTGCCCAAAGCACAGATCAGCCGCGCCGATTTGATCGGGCGGATTCGCCGTGGCGGCCTGCCTGGCCTGGCGGGCGTGGCAGGAACGGTCGAACCCTTGCTGCGCGGGCAAATGGCGCAGGAGTATGTCGAGGGCGTGCTGTATCACGAGATTGGGGGGCGTCACGACCGCGCCGAGATGCTGCGCCTGTTCCGCTATCTTGCGGCGAGCACTGCGCGCATCGCCAACGTCAGTTCCATCGCCAGTGAACTCAAGGCTAATCGCGCCACAGTCAACGAGCGACTCGCTTCGCTGGACGCCAGTTTTCTGATTCATCTGTTGGCCGGACATCGTTCGTCCGCGCATCGCACGCTCACTGCGCACCCGAAAATTCACGCGGCTGATTGCGGTCTGGCGGCCTGGGCCGCGCGCCTCGATGATGAGCCGCCGGCCGCAGTATTTGGCGCCATGTTGGAGACGTTCGTCATCAACGAACTGGCGGCGCAGGCAAGCTGGTCTTACTCGGCAGAGGCAGTGCGCCACTGGCGCGACACCACACGCAAGCTCGAAGTGGACGCCGTGGTGTTGCATCCGGATGGCAGTTCGATTGCCGTCGAAGTCAAGGCGGGCGCTGATGTCCGGCCCGATGATCTGACCGGCCTGCGCGCATTCCTGGCGGACGCGCGCGAAGCGCGGCGCGGCGTGGTCTTCTACAGCGGCGCGATGGTGCTGCAACTGGATGAAAAAATTTGGGCGGTGCCGGTGTCGGCACTGTGGACGGGGCTGGCGACAGGGAAAAGTTAATGCGGGGCAGAGCACAACCCGCTCCCACAATCATGCGCCTGACCGGTACGCCGCACAGGCTCCGGAAGACTGTTGAACTTGATCAACGGATCAAAAAACAAGTTTGTTTTGAAACAATTGTGTTTTGAAACAACTGTGTTTTGAAACAATCCTGACTTCAAACCGCCGCTGGCGTGGTGCTCTGCCCGTTAGTTCACATCGATCCGCCGACGACCCTGCGCACAGGTAGCAGCCACGCGGTAGAATTTGTTGCATTGCAAAAATTCATGCTTGACACAAATCAATCGTTTGATTTAAAGTTCAATCGATTGATTTTTTTCACCACCACCAATGAACGCCATCCCGAATCAAGCCTGGTCCCGTCCGGAAGACGAGCATCCACGTAATAAGTTAGTGCTCGCTGCGTTGAAACTCTTTGCGGAAAAAGGTTTTGGCGGCGCCTCAACGCGCGATATCGCGGATGCCGCAGGCGCCAACGTATCGGCGATTCGCTATTATTTTGGCGACAAGGCCGGCCTTTATCGTGCCGCTTTTACCGAGCCACTCAACGAAGTGCCTGAACAAGGCTGCGCCGATATCGACCTGAGCCTGCCTTTGCATGACGCGCTGCAACAATTTTTTGCCGATTTCCTCGCGCCACTGAAGCGTGGCGAAGCGGTGCGCCTGGTGATGAAGCTGCATTTCCGCGAAATGATTGAACCCACCGGCGCCTGGGAACAGGCGATCGAGGCGGAGATCAAGCCGCAGCATGCCGCCATGGTGCGCCTGCTGCTACGCCGCTTCGACACGGCCCAGGCCGATCTCGACGTGCAGCGACTGGCCTTTGCGATTGTCGGCATGGCAGTGCAGTACTACGTGGGTCTGGACGTGGTGGCGGCGATCGCACCGGCGGTGTTGGCCGATGCCGAGGCTATCGACACACTGGCGTTGCGCCTGGCCGGTTATGCCGCGGCAATGATCGAAGCGGAAGCGGGGCGCCGCAGCGCGCATCTGGTATGAGGCAGACGGTCATGCAACGGAGCAACCCGGTCACCTTGCCGACTACGCGCGGGCAGCGGCTGTTGCTCGCGCTCTTGGTCACGCTGCCGCTGGGCGGCTGCGCCCTGACCCAGGGCATTTTCACCACTCTGGGCCCGAACTATCAAGCGCCCGCAGCACCGGTAACGCGCTGGCATGCCCCGGCTCCTGCGATCGGCGTGCCGCAATTGCAGGCGCATGGCGGCAGCAACGAGGCATTGAAAACCTGGTGGCAACAGTTCGACGATCCGCTGCTGACTGAACTTCTCGCCGCCGCCCAGCGCGAAAGCGCAAGCCTGGCGCAGGCCGCCGCACGCATTGAGCGCGCGCGCGCCGATGCGGTGGCGGCGAACGTTGCCGGCAACCCTTCGGTCGACGCCACCGCTGGCGCGACCCGTTCGGCGTTTTCCTTCGGCGGCCCGGCGGTCTTGCGCAGCCAGGCGCAGGTCGGCCTGCAAAGCAGTTGGGAAATCGATTTGTTCGGCCGCTTGGCGCGGCAGCGCGAAGCCGCGCGCGCGCAACTCGAAGCCGACATCGCCGCCTGGCACGACGCGCGCGTGGCCTTGGCCGCCGAGGTCGCCAACGCCTATCTCAACATGCGCTTTTGCGAAATGCAGATCGCCCTGGCGCAAGCCGATGCGCTGTCGCGCGCCGAAACCGCGCGCCTGACCGGCATCGCCGCTGCGGCCGGGCTGCAGGCACCTTCGTTCCTCGCGCTGGCACGCGCCAGTGCCGCCGATGGCGCCGCCGCATTGGCCCAGCGTGGCGTCGAATGCGAGATCGGCATCAAGGGGCTGGTCGCGCTGACCGCGATGGGCGAAAGCGCGCTGCGGGCCATGCTCGCCGGCGCGCCGCAACTGGCGGCGCGCTTGCCCAAACCGGCGCAATTCGCCATCGATGGTGTGCCCGCCGGCGTGCTGGCGCAACGCCCCGATATCGCGGCCGCCGAGCGCGCTGTTGCTGTCGCCAGCGCCGAGATAGGGGTGAGGGAAGCCGACCGTTACCCGCGCTTGACCCTGGCGGGCAACATCGCGCCCACCCGCTCCCGCCTCGACGGCAGCCCGACCATCAGCGTGACCACCTGGTCGATCGGGCCGTCGCTGATCGTGCCGTTACTCGACGGCAACCGGCGTGCCGCCAATGTCGAGGCTGCGCGCGCGCAGTACGAGGCCGCCAGCGCGATCTACCGTGGCCGGGTGCGCAGCGCCGTACGCGAAGTCGAGGAAGCCCTGGTCAAGCTGGCCGGGGCCGCCACGCGTCTGGGGGACACGCGCGCCGCCGCCAGCGGCTATCGTGAGAGCCTGGAAGGCGCGCGCACGCGCCAGCGCGCTGGCCTGGGCAGCCTGATCGAAGTCGAAGACGCGCGCCGCATTTCCTTCGCCGCCGATGGCGCCGTCGCGGCACTCGACTATGAAGGCGTGAGCGCCTGGATCGCCCTGTACCGGGCGGTGGGCGGCGGCTGGGACGGCAAGACCGACCTGGCACAAACGCGCGCCAAGCCATAAGGATCATGAACATGAAACCCCCCATGCTGCAATCATCGACCGCGTTCGCCCTCTGTGCCGCGCTTGCATTCGGGTACGCCCAGGCCCAGGACAAACCCGCTGCCGACGCCAAGGCCGCGGCGGCCAAGCCCGGCAAGCCTGCCCTGAGCGTGACGCTGATCCAGCCGCAGGCGCGCGATGTGCCACTGCGCCTGGCGGCCAACGGTTCGGTCAACGCCTGGCAGGAAGCGATCCTGGGGGCCGAATCGAACGGCTTGCGCCTGAGCGAAGTGCGCGCCGAGGTTGGCGCCCCGGTCAAGCGCGGCCAGGTACTGGCGGTGTTTGCCGCGGAAACGGTGGCTGCCGATCTGGCGCAGGCCAAAGCCGCGGTCGCCGAAGCTGAAGCAACACTGGCCGAGGCGATTGCGAATGACCGCCGTGCACAGTCGATTGCCGGCAGCGGTGCGCTCTCGGCGCAGCAGGTGGCGCAATACGCCACGGCGGAAAAAACCGCGCAGGCGCGCCTCGCATCGGCGCGCGCGCAAGAGGCCGCGCAACAGTTGCGCCTGGCCCACACGCGGGTGGTAGCCAGCGACGACGGCATCATCTCGGCACGCAATGCCACCGTCGGCGCGGTGGTGCCGCAGGGGCAGGAATTGTTTCGCCTGATCCGCAAAGGGCGGCTCGAATGGCGCGGCGAAGTCACCGCCACCGAACTTGCCAAGCTCAAGCCCGGTCTGTCGGTAGCCATCAATGCCGCCGGCGTGGGCAGCATCGAGGGGCGGCTGCGGGTGATCGGGCCCACGGTTGATGCGGTCAGCCGCAACGCGCTGGTCTATGTGGACATGCCAGGAGCCACCGGGAAAGGCTTCAAGCCCGGCATGTTCGCGCGCGGTGAATTCGCCTTGGGCGGCACCAGCGGCCTGACTGTGCCGCAGGATGCCCTGGTGTTGCGCGACGGTTTCAGCTATGCGTTCCGCGCCGGCCCGCTGCAGGACGGCACCGCCAAGGTGGCACGCGTCAAGCTCGAAATCGGAAGGCGGGTGGAAGACCGGGTCGAAGTGATTGCCGGCCTCACCGCCGCCGACCGCATCGTCGCCAGCGGCGTGGCTTTCCTGGCCGACGGCGACCTGGTCAAGGTCGTCAAATGAACGTCTCGACTTGGTGCATCCGGAACCCGGTTCCGGCTTTGATGTTCTTCGTGCTGCTGTGCTTCGGCGGCGCCTTGTCGTTTTCGGCCATGAAGGTGCAGAACTTTCCCGATCTCGACCTGCCGACCATCAACGTGAGCGTCGCTCTCCCGGGCGCTTCGCCGTCGCAATTGGAGACCGATGTGGCGCGCAAGATCGAGAATTCGCTCGCCACCCTGCAGGGCCTGAAGCATGTCTATACCAAGGTGCAGGACGGCAGTGTCACCATCAGCGCCGAGTTTCGCCTGGAAAAGCAGGTGCAGGAGGCGCTCGACGATGTGCGCTCGGCGGTGGCAAAGGTGCGCGCGGACCTGCCGGGCGACGTGCGCGATCCGATCGTCACCAAGCTCGACCTGGCGGGCGCCCCAATCCTTGCCTACACGGTGGCATCGAGCCGCTTCGACGAAGAAGGCTTGTCCTGGTATGTCGAGGATACGATTGCCAAGCGCCTCTTGCTGGTACGCGGCGTCGGCGCGGTCAATCGTGTCGGCGGGGTCACGCGCGAGATCGGCATCGCGCTCGATCCGGCGCGCATGGCCTCGTTGGGCATTACCGCAGGTGAGATCTCGCGCCAGTTAAAGCAGATTCAGCAGGAGGCTGGCGGCGGCCGGGTCGACATCGGCAGCGCCGAGCAGGCGGTGCGTGCTTTGGGCAACGTGCGCTCGGCCGAAGAACTGAAGGGCATCGGGCTGACCCTGCATGGCGGGCGCCGCGTCCGCCTGGATCAGCTGGCGAGCGTGACCGACGGCATCGCCGAGCCGCGTTCGCTGGCCTTGCTCGACGGCAAGCCGGTGGTCGGCTTCGAGGTCACGCGCAGCCGCGGCGCCAGCGAGGTCGAGGTGGGTGCCGGGGTACGCAGCGCCCTGGCCGAACTGCGCGCCGCCGATCCTGAACTGAAGATCACCGAGGCCTTCGACTTCGTCAACCCGGTGGCCGAGGAATTCGACGGCTCGATGCTGCTGTTGTATGAGGGTGCGATCCTGGCGGTGATTGTGGTGTTCCTGTTTCTGCGCGACTGGCGTGCCACCTTCGTCTCGGCGGTGGCGCTGCCGTTGTCGGTGATTCCGGCCTTCATCGGCATGCACTACCTGGGCTTTTCGCTCAATGTGGTGACGCTCCTGGCGTTGTCGCTGGTGGTCGGCATTCTGGTCGACGACGCCATCGTGGAGGTGGAAAACATCATGCGCCATTTGCGCATGGGCAAGTCGCCGTTCCAGGCGGCGATGGAAGCGGCAGATGAAATCGGCCTGGCGGTGATAGCCACCACCTTCACGCTGATCGCGGTGTTCCTGCCGACCGCTTTCATGAGTGGGATCGCCGGCAAGTTCTTCAAGCAATTCGGCTGGACCGCTTCGCTGGCGGTATTCGCATCCCTGGTGGTGGCGCGCATGCTCACGCCGATGATGGCCGCCTACCTGCTCAAGGCTACCTCGGACCGGATCGAGAAGGATGGGCGTGTGATGCGCAGTTACATGGGCATGGCCGCTTGGTGCCTCAGGCACCGCTGGCTCACCATGTTTGCCTCGGCCGCGTTTTTCGCAGGCTCGGTCATGCTGATTCCCCTGTTGCCGACCGGCTTCATCCCGCCGGACGACCTGTCGCAAACCCAGGTGCATGTGGAGTTGCCGCCAGGCTCGACGCTGGCGCAAACGCGCGCGGCCGCAGAGCGCGCGCGCGCCCTGATCACGCCGGTCAAGTATGTGAAAAGCGTCTACACCACCATCGGCGGCGGTGCCGCCGGCAGCGACCCGTTCGCGCCGCAGGGCGCCGCCGAGGTGCGCCTGGCGACACTGACGGTGTTGCTGGAGGCGCGGCAGGAGCGCGCAACCCGCAAGCAGGTGACCGAACGGCAGTTGCGTGAAGCCCTGTCGGAGTTGCCCGGCGTGCGCACCAAGGTGGGCCTGGGCGGGTCGGGCGAGAAATATGTGCTGGTGTTGACCGGCGACGATCCGCAGGTGCTGGGCGATGCGGCGCTGGCGGTGGAGCGCGACTTGCGCACCTTGTCGGGCATCGGCAGCGTGGCGTCGTCGGCCGCGCTGATCCGCCCCGAGTTGTCGGTGCGACCCGACTTCGCGCGTGCCGCCGATCTCGGGGTCACCACCGCGGCAATCGGCGAAGCCTTGCGCATCGCCACCATCGGCGACTACGACGTCGCGCTGCCGAAACTCAATTTGCCGCAACGCCAGGTGCCGGTGGTGGTCAAGCTGGATGCAAGTGCGCGCAAGGACCTGGGCGTGCTCGAACGCCTGACGGTGGCGTCATCGAAACCGGAAGTCGGGCCGGTCATGATCGGGCAGGTGGCCACGCTGCAACTGGGCAGTGGCCCGGCGGTGATCGACCGTTACGATCGCGCGCGCAACATCAATTTCGAAATCGAAGTGGCCGGTACGCCCCTGGGCGACTTGACCGCCGCGGTGAAGGAACTGCCGTCGATCCGCGACCTGCCCGCCGGGGTCAGGCAGGTCGAGATCGGCGATGCCGAGGTGATGGGTGAACTGTTCGCCAGTTTCGGCCTGGCCATGTTGACCGGGGTCTTGTGCATCTACATCGTGCTGGTGCTGCTGTTCAAGGACGTGCTGCAACCGGTGACGATCCTGGCCGCCTTGCCGCTCTCCTTGGGCGGGGCGTTTGTTGCACTTCTTGTCACGGGAAAAAGCTTCTCGATGCCTTCACTGATCGGACTCATCATGATGATGGGCGTGGCCACCAAGAACTCGATCCTGTTGGTCGAATACGCGATCATGGCGAGGCGCAACGGCAAGACCCGGCAGGAGGCCCTGCTCGATGCCTGCCACAAGCGCGCGCGGCCGATCATCATGACCACCATCGCCATGGGGGCCGGCATGCTGCCGATCGCGCTGGGCAGCGGCGTTGCCGATCCATCGTTTCGCAGCCCGATGGCGGTGGCGGTGATCGGCGGCCTCATTACTTCGACGCTCCTGAGCCTGCTGGTGATTCCGGTGGTATTCACTTTCATCGACGACTTGGCGCAACTGGTCGTGCGGCTGTGGGGCCGGGCCCGCGGGCGCGCCGCGGCAAAATCGGCTGCGGAACTGGCGAAACCGGGTTAAGGCTGCCGGCCGGGACGCTCAATAGCGGCGGTAATGGCGGTACCCGCCGTTCCCAACCCAGGGGCGCGGCGGGCGCACCAGCACCGGCGGCCCGTAAATCACCGGTGGCCCATAAATCACCGGCGGCGGCGCCGCGATCACCATGGGTGGCAGGGTGATCACAGATTGCGGCGGATAGAAGACAACGGGCCGTGCCGGCACGATGGTGCAGCCGGCGGCTATGCTTGTCGCGAAAGCGGCAATGGTAATGGCCAGGGCGAGGGTTTTCATTTTGGGTCTCCTCGCACGTCAACGCCCGGGTGCGGCCGCGCGATGGCCGCGAGATGTTGCGAGATGTTCCACGGACCGGCAAATCGTGCAGCGCGGCTTGCCGCAGCGGCTCACATGTCGTTACAGATCCAGACCCGTTCGCCATGCGCGTGGCGGCCAACTACGCGAACGCTGGTTTTTGCGCCGTGACTGGCGCGTCGCGGCTAGTGTAGTGACGCGGTCAACGCGCGCTTCTGCCCGCTGCAATCGAAGGTGTCGCCGACCCGCGCCAGCGCGACATCGAGGCTCAGCTGCGAGTTAGCCAGCGGGTGCAACAGTTCACCGGCGCGCGCCAGCCACACCGTGGTCAACAAGTTGCGCACGTCGGTGTCGATCTGCCCCAGGTCGCCAAGCCAGGAATTGCGCGCAAACTCCTCAAGGGCCATTGCGTTGAGGTCGGCGGCTGCCTCCTCAAGCCTGGCCAGGTTGTTGCGCACGTTGCGCATTTCCAGCTCAAGCAGCCGGCGATACAGGCAGGAACCCTGCGGAAGCTCCCTGGCAATGTGCACTTCCTGCGGCGTATCGCCGAGTATGACGACCGCGACAAAGCGCGCGCAATGCATGCCTGAAGCGGGGTCAAACGCCGCATGGCGCGTGAGCTCGATCTGCACCGTACCCTTTTGCTCGGTGGCGCTCAGCACCACATCATCCGGCGCCGCCGCGACGATGGCGCGCAGTTCGCGCGCGCTCAATCTCTGTTCGACCAGCGGCGCCACCCTGGCCACCTTGAAGCTGAGCTGCGAAGCAGGCAGATCCTCGCAGCGCTTGAGGAACTCGGCCGACATCTGCTGCGCCTGTAGCGAGCTTGCGACGCAAAGCAGGAATGCGAACAGGGTTTTCATGCATGCCCTCGGCTTGGTGGCGTGGCTTATCGGACCGGCTTGATGCTTGCGCGAACAGCCTTGCGCTGCGCGCGCAGCAATAATTGGCCTATAGCCTCGGTAACGGCGCAGCTGGCGCAAATGTGAGGGCGTGGTTGGTGATGCTCCGCATGGCGTCGGCGCGCTGCGAGCGCGCGCATACTCTCCCATAGCGCCCGCTACAGCTCGCCAACATAAGGAGGTTTCGCTTCCATGATCATTGCCGTTGTCCAAATTCCGATGCCGCGCCGGCCACGCGAGGCTGCCATCAAGGCGCAGATCAGGGCGCGCCGACCTTGCCACCGCGCAACCTGAGCCGCGCACAAAGGACATGACATGCGCAAACACGTAGTCGCCGGCGATCTCGAAGTGGCCTATGAAGAGGCCGGGCCAGCCGCCGGCCAGCCGGTCATCCTGCTGCACGGCTTTCCCTACGATGTACGTGCCTACGACGCGGTGGTGCCGGCGCTTGCGGCGGCGGGCTGCCGGGTCATCGCGCCCTATCTGCGCGGCTACGGCGCGACGCGCTTCCTGTCGGCCGCCACGCCGCGCTCGGGGCAGCAGGCGGCACTGGCCCACGATCTGCGGGCCCTGATGGATGCGCTGGCAATTCCGCAAGCAGTACTCGCCGGTTACGACTGGGGCGGTCGCGCGGCCTGCATCGTCGCTGCCTTGTGGCCGCAGCGCGCGCGCGGCCTTGTCACCGGCAACGGCTACAACCTGCAGGATATTCCCGGCGCGGTCAGGCCGCAGGCACCGGAGAACGAACACCGTTTCTGGTACCAGTATTACTTTCACGCCGAGCGCGGCCGCGCCGGCCTTGCGCAAAACCGGCACGCCTTGTGCAAGCTGCTGTGGCGCCTGTGGTCGCCCAACTGGCAGTTCGATGACGCCACCTTCGAGCGCAGCGCGTCGTCGTTCGACAATCCCGATTTTGTCGACGTCGTGGTGCATTCCTATCGCCACCGTTTCGGCCTGGTGCCGGGTGATCCGCAAGTCGAGGCGACCGAACGCTTGCTGACCGCATTGCCGAAGATCGGCGTGCCGACCATCACCCTGGACGGTGCCGGCGATGCTGTGATGCCCCCTGAGGGCGCGGCCCGCCATGCGGTTTTTTTCACCGGGCCCTACGAGCGACGCGTGATTCCCTCGGTCGGGCACAACCTGCCGCAGGAGGCGCCGGCCGAATTCGCGCAGGCGGTGCTGGCGCTGCTGTGACGCGCTTGCGCCGCAAGCCGGCACGCCTGGGGCTCGCGATGCCTGCACCGTTGGTGCGCACCGCTGGCACAACGCACAAGTGGCTGCCGGCGGACCATCTGACGCGACTGTGCCATGGCGGCGGCATGCGCGATCAAATTCAAGTGGGCGGTGCTGGCGCGGGTTCAATGCATTTGCGCCTATAGTGCAGGGCAGGCGCAATGGCCTTGCGCACCCCCCCTTGATAGGCAGAGCAGGCACATGAACGACGAAAAAATCAGGGTCAAGGTCACCGACACCGGCAAGACCATGGATGTGGTGGTGCTCACCAAGCGCGCGCAGGCGATCCAGATCGTGCTGGGCGAAGGTGCGCACAGCGTCAAATGCGATCTGGCGCCCACGCGCAACGGCAACGCCTATGTGGGCACGGCCATGGGCCGCGAGCTGGTGTATGAACGCAGCCGCGATCAGGTGCAGGCGGACATCGACCGTCTCAATCCGCATCTGCGCAAATCGCGTTGACGCTGAACCGGCTTAGGTTCGCCAGCGACCGGCGGCGCCTTTAAAATGCGTGACCCGGCCCTGCCGGCGCAGGGCCACGGGCATCCGATCCGTCCGTTGCCGCCCGCAGCGCATTACCGAGCAGAAAGCGCATGTCTTCAAATTTTCCTTATGACCTTGCGGCAACGGCCATGGCCGACGCCATTGTCTCGGTCCGTGGCGTCGGCAAAACTTACGCCAGCGGCTTCGAAGCACTCAGGCACATCGACCTGGATATCAAGCGCGGCGAGATCTTCGCCCTGCTGGGGCCCAATGGCGCCGGCAAGACCACCCTGATCGGCATCATCTGCGGCATTGTCAATGCCAGCCGTGGCAGCGTCATCGCCGACGGTCATGACATCGCGCGCGACTATCGCGCGGCACGCTCGGTGATCGGCCTGGTGCCGCAGGAACTGCACACCGACGCGTTCGAGTCGGTGTGGGCCACGCTGCGCTTCAGTCGCGGCCTGTTCGGCAAGGGGCCCGACCCGGCCTACCTGGAGAAGGTGTTGCGCGATCTTTCGCTATGGGACAAGCGCGACGCCAAGATCATGACGCTCTCGGGCGGCATGAAGCGGCGTGTTTTGATCGCCAAGGCGCTTTCGCATGAACCGAAGATCCTGTTCCTGGACGAGCCCAGCGCCGGGGTCGATGTCGAGTTGCGCCACGACATGTGGCGCATGGTGCGCGAATTGCGTGAGCGCGGTACCACCATCATCCTGACCACTCACTACATCGAGGAGGCCGAAGACATGGCCGACCGCATCGGTGTGATCAACAAGGGCGAACTGATCGTGGTCGAGGACAAGAAGGTGTTGATGCAGAAGCTCGGCAAGAAGCAACTGACACTCACCCTGCGGCAGCCCCTGGCGCGGATACCGGCTGCGCTGGAGGCGATGTCACTGGCGTTGTCCGCCGATGGCGTAACCCTGGTGCATACCTTCGACACCCAGCAGGAGGAAAGCGGAATCGCGGACCTGCTGCGCTCTCTTGCCAGTCACGGCATCGATTTCAAGGACCTGCACTCCAGCGAGAGTTCGCTGGAGGACATTTTCGTCAGCCTGGTGCACCGTCCGACGGAGGCAAGCACATGAATACCCACAGCATCCGCGCGATCTATCGATTCGAGATGGCGCGCACCTTTCGTACCCTGATGCAGAGCATTGCCGCACCGGTGCTGTCGACCTCGCTGTACTTCGTCGTGTTCGGTGCGGCGATCGGCTCGCGCATGGGCGATATCGACGGCGTCAGCTACGGCGCCTTCATCATTCCGGGCCTGATCATGCTGACACTGCTCAACGAGAGCGTCTCCAACGCTTCGTTCGGCATCTACATGCCCAAATGGTCGGGCACCATCTATGAACTGCTGTCCGCGCCGGTGTCGTGGATCGAGGTGCTGATCGGCTATGTGGGCGCGGCGGCGACCAAGTCGGTGGCACTGGGCCTGTTGATTCTCATCACCGCGAGATTTTTCGTGGCCTACGAGATCGCCCATCCGCTCTGGATGTTTGCTTTTCTGATCCTCACAGCGGTGACCTTCAGCATGTTCGGCTTCATCATCGGCCTGTGGGCCGACGACTTCCAGAAACTTCAGGTGGTGCCGCTGTTGATCCTTACGCCGCTCACCTTCCTGGGCGGTGCGTTCTACTCGATCAACATGCTGCCGCCGGTGTGGCAGCAGGTGAGTCTGGTCAATCCGGTGGTATATCTGATCAGCGGTTTTCGCTGGAGCTTCTACGGTGTGGCCGACGTGCATATCGCGGTCAGCAGCGGCATCACCGTGGGCTTTCTGATCGCCTGTATGGTGTTTGTCTGGTGGGCGTTTCGCAGCGGTTACAAGTTGCGGAGTTGAAGTCGTTGCTGCGGCCTCGCAAGGCCGGTCGCCCGCCTGGCCGGTATCAGGCCGATGCGACCTCGCCTGCGACCACGGCCGAATCCGCAGGCAGCCGGAAGCGCACGGACCCGAGCCGGGCAAGGCCGAATTCTTCGAGCAGGGCCTGCAGACGCCTGGCCGCCGCAAGATTGGGCCGGCCGCCGAATCGCGCGATGATCAACTCGTTCTTCATGCTGTGCTCCCAGCCCACCAGTTCGGTCACCGTGACCTGGTAGCCGCAAGCCTCGAGGTAAAGGCAGCGCAACACGTTGGTGATCTGGCTGCCCAGTTCGCGCGTATGCAAGGGATGGCGCCACAGTTCGGCCAGCGCGGTGCGCTTGAGCGAGCTTGCCTTGTCAAGGTTGAGAGCGCGCGCCACCTCTGCCTGGCAGCAGGGCACCAGCACCATGCAGCGGGCCTGTTTGTGCAGGCCGAAGGCGATCGCGTCGTCGGTTGCGCTGTCGCAGGCGTGCAGCGCGGTGACAATATCGATGCGCTCGGGCAATGCCGTGGAACGGGTCGACCCGGCTACGCTGGTGGCAAGAAAGGACATGCGCGTGAATCCAAGACGCTCGGCCAGCTCGCGCGATTTCTGTACCAGGTCGGCGCGCGCTTCGATACCGTATACATGGCCACCGGCTTGCGTCTTGAAATACAGGTCGTAAAGAATGAAACCCAGGTACGACTTGCCGGCACCATGGTCGGCAAGTGTGATGTCGTGCGCGCCGGCGGACAGTTCCTGCAACAGTTTCTCGATGAATCCGGTGAGATGCTGTACCTGCTTCAACTTGCGCCGCGAATCCTGGTTGAGCCGGCCCTCGCGCGTCAGGATGTGAAGTTCCTGGAGCAAAGCCAGCGACTGGCCCGGCCTTAACTCCGCCGCAAGCGCTGCGGCCTCGTCGCCCTTGCCTTGGGTCACAATGGCGGCAGGGCGTGTGGCTATTTTCGATTTCATGCGCCGATTCTGCCACGCGGGCTCACATCGAGGTTTTCCTATCCACCATGCCGAACCGACGCGAGGCACCCAGCCGGGATGAAATGGCGCTGCTGCCGCTGTTTCCGGGTTTGGCGCTTGAACATATCCATGTACCGGCCACGGCGGCCGAGTTCGCCGCCGCCGCCGCCGATCTGGCGCAGCAGCGCTACGTGGGTTTCGATACCGAATCGAAGCCGACGTTCACCAAGGGTGAGATATCCGAAGGGCCGCATGTGGTCCAGCTGGCGACACTTGACAAGGCCTACATCTTCCAGCTGCACCGGGCGGGCTGCCGCGCCAGCGTGGGCCGGCTGCTCGAGTCAACCAACCTCGTCAAGGTCGGCTTCGGCCTCGAATCGGACCGCGGGCAACTGTTGCGCAAGTTCGGCATAACGCCTGGCGCTGTGCTCGATCTGGGCGCGGTGTTCCGGCGCGAGGGCTATCGCAAGTCAATCGGCGTACGCACTGCGGTGGCAATCGTTTTCAAGCAGCATTTCCGCAAATCCAAAAGCGTGACCACCACGGACTGGTCGCAGCCGGAGCTCAGAGATAGCCAACTGATTTACGCGGCCAACGATGCGTATGCAGCGCTGAAGGTGCTGCATGCCTTGCAGAAACCGGAGGCGGAACTGCCGATCAGCGGCTTGTCATCCAATTGAGGCCGGCGTCAATACTGTTGATCGTTGCCAAAAACAGGACAGCCTCGCCAGAGGCATATTTTTGTCATGAATGATGCAATTGTCAAAAATCGCTGGCGCCGGATAACCCGGTGGCGCAGGCTTGCCGCGCTACGTCCCGTCCGGCAGCGCCGCGCCGACTTCTTGGAACGGATACGGCCCGGCATAGGCGCCGAACACGCCGGTGTGCGTGACGAGTCGACCACCGCGCCAAAGATGCAGTTGATAGCCCGGCGGCTCCATCCGATAGCTTGATGGTGCGTCGGTGTTGAGGTCGAGGGTCACCTGGTGTGCCGGGCTGGGGCAGGTGGAGGCGAATGTATTGGCGAAGCGTGCCTGGATGTTGCGATGCAAATGCCCGCAGACAACGCGTTCGATGTTGTGGTGCCGGCGCAGCATCGACTCCAGTTCGGCGCCACCTTCAACCAGCCCCACCTTGTCCATGTGCGCGATGCCGGTGGCAAACGGCGGGTGATGCATGGCAATCACGGTGGGTGTGGTCGTGTCCAGGTGCGCGCGCAGCCAGTCGAGGCGCTCTGCATCGAGCACGCCATGCGCCTTGTGCGCGACCACCGTATCGAGTGCGATGAGCGCCAGGCCGCCCAGGTCGATGCGGTATTGCAGGTAAGGGCTGTCCGACTGCAGGTAGCGGGCCTCCGGAAAAGCCTGGCGCATGGCCGCGCGGTCATCATGATTGCCGGGCAAAAGGTAGGCCGGCTTGCCCAGCCGCGCGATGCCGTCCGAGAGCACCGCATATTCATCGGCGCGGCCGAAGTCGGTGAGGTCGCCGGTCAGCAGATAGGCGTCCGGCGCCGGCGCCAGCCGCGCCAATTGGGCGATCGCGCTTGCGAAAAAGCCGTTGGTGTCGACGCGGCCGTAGGCCAGCCTGCCGGGGGCGCGGATATGCAGGTCGGTGATCTGGCACAGGATCATGATTCGCATCTTGTGAGGTCAAACACAGCGTCGTCGGCTGTCCGGGGGCGCGCAGGGGTAGCGCGAGCGGTCAGTATGCCCTTGACCACATGCGCATGGCAACAGAAGCATGCGTGCGCCATCGCGCGGGCAAGACTCAGGGCGCCTTGCCTTGCCGATGCGACTAACATGCGCGCTTTCCTCAACCCTGACAAGCGCCATGCCTGCCACCATCGTCTTCGGTTCCCTAAGAATGGCAGGCAACCCATCGCGCGGATGATCTTGATCCTTGGCATCTGCGGGTGCGTTTGTTTCGTACATGGCAGCAGCGGCTAACGCATGCCGCATTTTTTTCGGAGCCACACCATGCTGAAGTTTCGTTTTGCCGCAATTCTGCTGGCTGTGGTCGCCGCCTGCGCCACACCGCCACTGGCCGCGCAGGGTTCGATCGAATCCCTGCTCGACGCTGCGATTGCCGGCGCGCATCGCAGCAGCGCCAACAAGGCACGCGACGTGTTCCGGCGCCCCAAGGAGACCCTGCTCTTCATGGGCCTCAAGCCCGGCATGACAGTCGCCGAAATCTGGCCCGACGGCGGCTGGTTCTCCGAGGTGTTGGCGCCGACGCTGCGCGGCAACGGCCGCTATGTGGGAGCGCACTATCCACACGATCATCCCGGCACCACGCGCGGCCAGCGCGCGACCCGCGTCGCGTTCGAGGCCAAGCTCAACGCCCACCCGGAGGTCTACGACAAGGTGGTAGTAAGCGATCTGGCCACACCTGATCGGCTGGCGCTGGTGCCACCCGGAACCGCCGACCTGGTGCTGTCGTTTCGCAGCGTGCACGTGTGGGCCTATCGAGGTGTCGATGACCTGATGTTCAAGGCTGCTTTCGATGCGCTCAAGCCGGGCGGTTTTCTCGGAGTCGAGGATCATCGGGCGATCGAAGGCACGCCAAAACAGAAACAGGTCAACAGCGGCTACATGACCGAAAGCTATGTCATCGCAGCCGCCGAGAAGGCCGGATTCAAGCTCGATGCGCGCTCGGAAATCAATGCCAATCCGCGTGATACCAAGGACTACGGCAAGGGCGTATGGGCGCTGCCGCCTTCGCTGGCGTATGGCGAGCAGGATCGCGCCAGGTATCTGGCCATCGGTGAGTCGGACCGCATGACCCTGCGCTTCATCAAACCTTGAGGGCGCAGTGCGGCCGGACCAGGGCGCAGGTCAGCCCGCAGGTCGGCCCGCAGGTCGGCCCGCAGGTCGGCCCGCAGGTCGGCCGCCACAGCGTCCGGCCGGCGACCGGTCTTCGGCGCATGGGCCGCGACAGGTGAGCATTTGTAACATCCCACCCCGGCAAGGTCGGCCGATGCTATAAATTCGGTCTGTCGCGTTTCCCGTGTCCGGGGTGAAGCCATGACCGGTTCAAGTCTTGCAAGCAGGATGTCTGTAACGCCGTCGCGAAACCGAGGCCGCATGGTCCTGCGCGCACTGCTTTTTGCCAGTATCGCAGCCGCGCTGCAATACGCGCCGCCGGCTACGGCCGGTGGCCGGCATGGTGGCTGGCATGGTGGCTGGCATGGTGGCTGGCATGGTGGCTGGTTCATCGGTGGCTTAGTCATGGGGGCTGCCCTGATGCCGCGTTATGCGTATCCAGCGCCCTTCTATCACCATCCGCGGATGTACTACGCGCCGCCCCCGATCTATTACCCGCCGCAGGTTGTCTATACTGCGCCACCGGTATACGTCCAGCCGCCGCAGGTTTACGTGCAGCCGCCAGCGCCCATCGCAGCGGCCCCTGCCGCTGCAACACTGGCGCTTTCGATTGAAGACCGTCTGCGTCGCTTGCGCAGCCTGTGCGACCAGGGACTCTTCACCGTCGGTGAGTGCCAGCAGCGGCGCGAGCAAATCCTGCAGGAGTTGTAGGTTCGCTGTAGGCCGCAACTGCTCCAGTGGCGACCATTCAATCAGGCTTTTATCGTAAGTGTGTGCTTACAATAGCGAATATTCCAGGCGTGTCGGTTGTCGCTAGCCTTGCTTGTGCAGCCGCCCGGTTCCGGCGGGCATCGTCGCCGCGCCTGTCCCTGAGCCTGAGTCTTATGCAATGCTGGTCGCGGGCTTGTGCCTGATTGGTGCGATCACGCGTCGCCGTACACGTCGCGCCTGAAGCGACGCTGGTTCAATAAAAACCCCGCCATGGCGGGGTTTTTTGTTGCTGTGCCACGCTGGTCAGGGCCGCAAGTGCGATCGAAAAGCCACTGCAACCCGTGTCTCTTCGCGACCGCCTCAAGCCGCCAATTGCACCCGGGTATCCACATCCTCGGTACTGGTGCGCCGCAGTTCGCGTCGTTCCGCTAGATCGAAGCGCCGCCCGCGATGCACCGTCGCGCGGTTGTCCCAGATCACCAGGTCGCCCGTCTGCCATTGATGGCGATAGACGAACTGCGGCTGGGTCGCGTGTTCCAGCAAGTCCATGATCAGCATGCGGCCCTCGGGCAGGGTCATGCCGAGGATGCGCTGGCAGTGGATGCCGATGAAAAGCAGCTTGCGGCCGGACCCGGCGTGGCTTTCGATCAGCGGCCAGATCGCCGGCGGGATCGCGTTTTTCTGCTCTTCGCTGTAGTTGGCGTCGCCCAGCATGATGCGCGAATGGAGGGCGTAGTGTTCGGCGGACCGGCCCTCGATCTCGCAGCGCAGTCTTTCCGGCAGGGTGTCGTGGGCGGCGCGCAGGTCGGCGAACTCGGTCTCGCCGCCCCAACTCGGTAGCGTGATTGCCTGCAGCATCGAGTAGCGCGCGCGCGGGCGCTGGAACGAGCTGTCGCTGTGCCACAGCTGGTTGGCGAGGTTGCCGACGATCTTGGCATGCTCGCGCGGCGCCACGGCATCGTCGATGCCGACGTTCGAAATGTCGATCAGCTCGGCATGCTTGAAGCGGCTCGGGTTGCGTTTGAGCTTGAGCAGCCCGAGGTCGAGCGGCCCGAGCGATCTGGCGAAGCGGATTTGCTGATCTTCGTCGAGTGGCTGGTTCCGAAAAACCAACACCGCATACTGGTTCATGCCGGCGTCGATCTCGCACACCTCTTCGGCGCTCAGCGGCTGCGTCAGGTCCAGGCCGCTGGCAACGGCTGCGAATAGCGGGTGCAGGGGTTTGAATGAAAGCGCCATGATTCACTCCAGCTTGATGTTGCCGGCCTTGATCACGCGGGCCCATTTTTCCATCTCGGTGCGGATCACCGCATCGTACTCTTCGGGGCTTGATCCGACCGGCTCCATGCCGAGTTGCGCCAGGCGGCCGGTGAGATCGGAATCCCTGACCGCGCGTCCGATGTCGCCGCCGATGCGCCGCAGCAGATCGCGCGGCACGCCGGCCGGCGCGATGATGCCCATGATGCTCATCGCGCCGAAGCCCTGCAGGGTGTCGCCGATCAGCGGCACCTGCGGCTCCTGCGCCGAGCGTTTCGGGCTGGCCAGCGCGATCACCTTGAGGCGCCCCTGCTTGACGAAGGGCATCGCTGCGTACATCACGTCGAACAGCAGCGGTACGCGGCCGCCGATCACATCCTGCTGCGCCGGCGCGCTGCCCTTGTAGGGCACATGCACCATGTCGATCCCGGCCATGCCCTTGAGCAGCTCGCCGGCCAGATGGGTGCCGGTGCCGGTGCCCGGGGTCGCGTAACTCAAGGTACCGGGATGTTTCTTGGCCCAGGCGATCAGCTCGGGCACGGTGCTGGGCTCGAATGAGGGATGGGCGAACAGGGCGAAATGCGCCTGCGCCAATTGCGTCACGCCGGCCAGATCCTTGAGGGTGTCGTAAGGCAGGGTCGGCTGCAGGCTCGGGTTGATGAAAAGCGCGCTGATGGAAAGCCCCAGGGTGTAGGCGTCCGGCGGCGCCTTGGCCACGAAGTCGGTGCCCACCATGGTGCCGGCGCCCGGCTTGTATTCGATCACCACCGGCTGCTTCCACACCTCCTGCATGCGTTGCGCGACCAGGCGCGCGATGGTGTCGGTCGGGCCGCCGGAGGCAAACGGCACCACGAACTTGACCGGCCTGACCGGCCAGGGTGCCGTCGTCTGCGCGAATATGCCTGGCGCCAGCGGCAGCAATGCGGCGGCTACGAAGGTGCGACGGTGCATCTGCTTCACGGCGCTTCCCTGTGGGTTTGGTGACTCGCAAATATACCCGAGCCAAGCGGCGCACCGGCTCAGGTCTTCAAGCCTGCCACACGCCGTAACCCGCCTCGCGCAGGCCGATCGCCAGCTCGACTTCCATTTCGCAGGCGGCGCCATAGGGCATCGGGTTGTATACCGCATAGAGCTGCGGCAACAGGCGCTGCCCATAGCGGGTGACGAAGCGGTTGGCCTGGATGCCGGCCATGTGCTTGTCGAAGCGCAGGTCCGGCGCCAGGCCGGTCATGCCGACATACACGCAGGGCTTGCCGTAGGTGTAGTCGGGATTGGCCTTGCGGAAGCGCGGTTCGTCCAGCACGTCCAAGGCCAGTTCGACAACATAGACGCTATGGTGGTGGCGGCGTGGCACGATCGAAGGCGGCGCAAAGGGCGGTGTGGCGACGCGTTACCATACGCGATTCGCGGCCGCGCCGCTGCGGCTGATACGCCACCCATGTGTGGGCGTTTGCCTGCCCCACATACGTTCCCCTCGGATGCCGGATTCTCAAGAACCCTTCGACTTCATCATAGTCGGCGCCGGCTCGGCCGGCTGCGCCCTGGCCTGTCGGCTCACCGAAACTGGCCGCTACCGTGTGCTGCTGGTCGAAGCCGGTGAGGATGACCAGTGGATCTGGCTCAAGGTACCGACGGGAATTGCCAAGGTGATGGTTGGCGAGCGCGCGCTGTGGCGCTTCCACACCGAGCCCGAGCCCGGTCTTGGCGGGCGGCCGCTGTTCTGGCCGCGCGGGCGCGTCACCGGCGGTACCGCCACCATCAACGGCATGTTCTGGGTGCGCGGCGACCCTGCCGAATACGATCATTGGCGCGCTCTGGGTAACCCCGGCTGGGGCTACAGCGATGTGGCGCCGCTGTTCCGTGGCATGGAAGCCTATGCCGGCGGCGACGCAGCCGTGCGCGGGCGCGACGGACCACTTGCGATCACCGAGTACGGGCCACGCGATCCGCTGACAGACGCGTTTCTGCGTGCCTGCGCGGAAGCCGGCTTCGCCGAAAATCCGGATTACAGCCGTGGCCACTATTTCGGCTCCTACCATCCGGTCGGCACCTGCCGCATGGGCCGCGATGCACAGGCGGTGGTCGATGCGCAAATGCGGGTGCATGGCGTGCCCGGGCTGCGCGTGGCCGACGCTTCGGTGTTCCCAACCATTCCGGCCTCCAACACCAATGCTGCGGCGATCCTGGCGGGTGAAAAGGCTGCCGTGAGCATTCTGGCCGACGCCGCCAGCGGCGCTTACGATTGACGCGCACCCCGTGCGCCTGGCGCGCCGGCGGTTCCAAAGCCGAATTTTCGCCAACGTGGGAGAATTTCACCTATGGCCGATGACAAGAACTGGGCATTTCCCGAAAATCTGCGCCCCAAGCCCGATGGGCTGGGTTTTGACCTGCCACGGGCGCTTGACGCGATGCTGCTGCTGCGCTCCGAGATTCCGGCCGAAGCTTTCACCGCCGGCTTGCTCGGCACCGAGCGCGCCGGCTATGGCGTGGTGATCGGTGAGGACGGCCTGACGCTCACCATCGGCTACCTGATCACCGAGGCGCAAACCGTTTGGCTGTCGACCAATCGCGGCGTGAGCGTGGCGGCAACCGTACTGGCCTATGACCAGGCCACAGGCTTCGGGCTGGTGCAGCCCCTGGGCAAGCTGGGGGTTGCGCCGCTTGCGCTGGGCTCGGCCGCAGCGCTGGAAACCGGCGACACACTGTATGTGCTGGGTCACGGCGGCTTGCCGCATGCGCTGACTACACGCCTGATTGCCAAGCGCGAATTCGCCGGCTATTGGGAATATCTGCTTGACGAGGCTCTGTTCACGGCGCCGGCCCACCCGCAATGGGGCGGCACCGCGCTGGTCGATGGCGAGGGCAAACTGGTGGGCATCGGGTCGCTTCTGGTGCAGGAACAGGATGGCGACAAGGAAACGCGCCAGATCAACATGTTCGTGCCGATCGACCTGCTCGAACCGATTCTGCCGTCGCTGCGCAGCAGCGGCACCAGCGGCCGCGCCGCGCATCCCTGGCTGGGCATGTATGCGCAGGACGACGACGGCCATCTGGTGGTGGGTGGCGTGGCGCAGGGCGGGCCGGCCGACAAGGCCGGGGTCAAGCCCGGCGACATGGTGATCGGGGTGGCAGGCGACCGGGTCAAGGGCCTGGCGGCCTTCCTGCGCAAAGTTTGGTCGCTCGGCGCCGCCGGTGTCGAAGTGCCGCTGATGCTGGCGCGCGATGGCGATGTGCTGCGCGTCAAGGTGCGCTCGGCCGACCGCAACGATTTGCTGTGGAAGCCGCGCATGCATTGAGACGCGCCCACAAATTAACCAGGTATTGCGCGGGAAAGCGCCTCACCTGCAGTATAGTTTTATGCGTTCGTGCAACGCAGAATTACCCGACCGTACCCCCGCAACCGATACGAGACTACTGAAACCATCGATGGCCGACCACGCGGATACAGGTGAGCGCTTCATGCGCTTTCACGATTTGTATGGTGAGGCGATCCACAGCGAGTTCGATGCCCTCGAATTCGCCGAGGACGACCTGTACGCGTTTCAGGTACTCGACCGCGCTTTTCGCAGCGACAACCAGGAACTGCGCAACCTGGCCGCGCATCTGCAGACCCAGCGCGAGGCGGCCCTTGAAACCATCACCCTGCGCGCCAACGAGATTCTCGAAACCACGCGGCGCATGAAAACGCTGGAACTCAAGGTCCTGGCGCAAAAGGGGGAGTCCGGCGACATCGCACCGATGGCGGCGAGCGACGCCGAAAGCGCCGGGCCGGATACGATCCCGCGGCCTGAACCCAAGGAGCGGCAGCCGGGCGAGGATGGCGGCGGCAAGCGGCGCAAAGGCTGGTTGCGGTAGCGGGCGCTTGAAAGGCGGCGCTGGCCGCAGCCCTTGAGAATGTGATGCAGGTGGCCTTGTGGCCGGGGCTCGCACCGCGGGTTCCTGGTTTCCGGCGGGTCATGATTATGCGTGCAAAGCGCTGCGCAAGCTCAAAAGCTATCATGTACGACCACCCCGACAACACCAACGGAGAAGATCATGCACAAGCTCTACTACGGCCCGGGCGCCTGTTCCTTCGTGCCGCACGCGGCACTCGAAGCGATCAAGGCTGCCACCGGCGACGATTTCGAAACCCAGGTGGTGCGGCTGCACAAGAACGAGCAGGCCGCGCCCGAGTTCCTGGCCTTGAATCCGAATGGCCAGGTGCCGGTGCTGGTGGTCGACGGCAAGCCGTTGACGCAGATCGTCGCCATCTGCGATTACCTTGACCGCCGCTATCCGCAAATGGGCCTGATGCCCCTCGATCCATGGCAGCGCGCCGAGGCCATGTCGCTTCTGGCGTGGATGAACAACAGCGTGCATCCGACCTTCACCCACGTGTTCATGCCGCAAAAGTTCTCTGACAACAGCGAGGCACAAGCCGCATTGAAGCGCTTCAACGTCGGCGCCTATCGCAAGCTGCTGGAACGCATCCAGGGCATGATCATGCTGGCCGACCCCTGGCTCTTCGGCGAAAAGCTTTCGTTTCTGGACATCTACGCGGTGGTGCTGTTTCGCTGGGGCGGGCTGGCCGGCATCGATCCCGACACCCTGTCCGGCTACAAGGCTTTTGTCGATCGCGTCGCCGCCGTACCGGCGGTGGCTGCGGCGCTGGCGCGCGAGGGCGCACCGCTCGACATGTATCGCAAGGCGGCCTGAAGCCATGACAAGCGCTCGAATCAAGGCGCGTGATTTCGTGGTGCGCAAGGCCGATCTGAAAGATGCCTGTTTCATCGATGCGCCAGCTTCGGTCCTGCTGGCGCCAGGACAGGTGCTGCTGGCCATCGACAAGTTCGCGCTGACCGCCAACAACATCACCTACGCGGCCTTCGGCGACGCCATGCATTACTGGAATTTCTTTCCCGCAAGTGCCGGGTTTGGGCGCATTCCGGTGTGGGGCTTTGGCGATGTCGTCGCCAGTGCCTGCGAGAGTGTGGTGCCCGGGGAACGCATCTACGGGTACTTCCCGATGTCAACCCACGTGGTGCTGGAACCGCAACGCATCAACGCCCTCGGCTTCGTCGATGGCGCCACGCATCGCAAGGAGCTGCATGCGGTGTACAACCAGTACCTGCGCAGCGCGACCGATCCTGGCTATCGGCGTGAACACGAGGCGCAGCAAATGCTGCTCAGGCCGCTGTTCACGACATCGTTCCTGATCGACGATTTTCTGGCTGACAACGATTTCTTCGGTGCCCAGGCCGTGATCCTGTCGAGTGCCTCGTCGAAAACCGCCTATGGCACGGCTTATTGCCTCAAGCAGCATGCCGGCACCCGGCGCGCGGTCAAGGTGATCGGCCTGACTTCGGCTGGAAACCAGGCTTTCGTCAAAGGCCTGGGCGTCTACGATTGCGTTGTCACCTATGACGCCATTGCCGCGCTTGATGCGGCAAGCGCTGTGTATGTGGACATGTCGGGCAGCGCCGCAGTGCGCACCGGTGTGCACAATTGCTTCGCCGATCGCCTTAAACACTCATGCGCGGTCGGTGGCACCCATTGGGAGCATCTGGGCGGTGCCTGCGGCCTGCCGGGTCCGCGTCCGACGCTGTTTTTTGCGCCGGCGCAGATCAAGAAGCGCAGCGCCGAATGGGGCGCGCCTGAATTGCACAAGCGCATCGCGGCGGCGTGGAGCGGGTTCATGGGCGTGGTGAACGCCGGCGCCGGTGGCCCCGGCTGGCTCAAGGTGGTAGAAGCCCGCGGCGAAGCGGCGCTGGCGCAGGTGTATCGCGACATGCTCGCCGGCAGCGTGCGGCCCGCCGAAGGCCATATCCTGTCGCTCAACCCGGCATCCATGCAATGAAGATCGCGCAAGTCGAAGCGATCCCGCTTTCGATCCCTTTCAGTTTTGGCGGCAGCGCTTACCGGCTGGGTGCGAGCTCTGGTCTGGCGCTGGATTTCTGCCTGGTGCGGGTGGAGACCGATGATGGTCTGGTGGGCTGGGGCGAAGCCTTCGCCTACAGTTCGCGCACCGCGGTTGTCGCGGCGGTGCGCGACATGGTGGCGCCCTTGGCCATCGGGCAGGACGCCACCGACATCGCCGGCCTGAGTTGCAGGCTGCAACAATCGCTGCACATTTTCGGGCGCTACGGCATCACCATGCATGCGATCTCCGGGCTCGATATCGCGCTCTGGGATATCGCCGGCAAGCGTGCCGGCAAGCCGCTGCACCAATTGCTCGGCGGCACCCCGCGCAGCGGCATTGCAGCCTACGCCAGCCTGCTGCGCTATGCCGATGCTGCGCTGGTGGCGCAGTACGCGGCCCGCGCCGTGGGCGAAGGATTCGCCGCCATCAAGCTGCACGAGATCGACGAGACCGTGGTCGCCGCCGCACGCGCGGCGGTGCCGGGCGAGGTTCCCCTGATGTTCGACGTCAACTGTGCATGGTCGCCCGATGAGGCGCAAACCATCTGCGCGCGCCTGGCGCACCACGCGCCGCACTGGATCGAGGAACCGGTGTTTCCGCCGGAGGATTTCGCCGCCCTGAAACGGCTGCGCGAACATGCCGGCGTAGCGCTCGCCGCCGGCGAGAACTGGTGCACCGTGACGCAATTCCGCCATGCGCTCGACGCCGGCGCGGTCGATATCGTGCAGCCGTCGGTCACCAAGGTAGGCGGCGTCAGCGAGTTCGTGAAGGTGGCGGCACTCGCGCGCGAGCGTGGTGTGCGCGTGGCACCGCATTCGCCCTACTTCGGCCCGGGTGCGATCGCCACCCTGCACCTGCTGACCACGTTGGCCGAGCCGGCGTGGTTCGAACTCTATTACCTCGATGCCGAGGCGGCACTGTTCGGCGCTGCGTTGAAGCCGGCGCATGGAGTGATGACGATTCCGCAAGGGCCGGGGCTGGGGGTTGCGCCCGATGCGGACGTGATCGCACGCTATCGTATCGACTGACCTCGAGGTGGCTGCATCGCCTCAGCCGGCGGACAGCCAGCCCTGGCCGCTTCAATACCCGATGGCCGCGCCGTCGCTGCGCGGATCGGACCCGCCAAAACGCATGCCCGATTCCGCGTCGATCACGATGCCGTGCGCGTGGCCTGCCAGTTCGTTCCAGTCGCCCCAGCGGTCGAGGATGTGGCCGCGACGCTCGAGTTCGTCAATGGTCGATGGCGGGAAGCGCGCCTCGATATGCAGGGTGTCGCGCTCTTCGCCAAGCGCGAAGCGGCCGGAGAGCCAGCGCGGTGCTTCGAGCGCTTCCTGGATGTTGCGGCCGAAGTCGATCAGGTTGACGTAGGTCTGCAGGTGGATCTGCGGCTGGCCATCGGCGCCCATGCAACCGATGGCACTCCACAGCTTGTCGTTCCTGAAACCGAGCGAGGCGATCAGGGTGTGCAGCGGCGTCTTGCCGGGCGCCAGGCAGTTCGGGTGGGCCGGGTCGAGTGAAAAATACGCACTGCGGTTTTGCAGCACCACGCCGGTGTTGCCTGCCACCACTGCGGAGCCGAACACGCCGTACAGACTTTGGATCAGCGATGCGGCGTTGCCTTCGGCGTCGACGGCGGCGATGTAAACGGTGTCTCCCGTAAGGCTGCCGTAGGAAGGGACCTTGTCCCACGGCAATGCACGCGCCGGGTCCATCAGGGCGCGGCGCTGGTCCGCATGAGCCTTGGAGATCAGGCGCTCCATCGGCACATCCACAAAGCGCGGGTCGCCCAGATGGCGGTCACGGTCGTGATAGGCCACCTGCTTGGCCTGCACCAGCAGGTGCGCATGGTCGGCACCGAGGTAATCGCGTTTGTGCAGTTCGAAGGGTTCGATGAGGTTGAGCATTTCCAGCACGGTGAAGCCCTGGGTCGGTGCCGGTGTTTCGTAGAGCGTGAGGTCGCGGTAGCTGCCCTTGAGTGGCTCGCCCCAGCGCGCGCTTTGTGCGGCCAGGTCGGCCAAGGTGAAGAAGCCGCCCTTTTCCATGGCGAAGCGCGCCAGTTCGGCGGCCACCGTGCCTTCATAGAAGCCGGCGCGGCCGTGTTCGGCAATGGCGCTCAGCGTGCACGCGAGATCGGGGTTGGTGAGTTTCGATCCGGCGCGCGGGATCTTGCCGTGAGGCATGAAGATCGCCATGCTTTCGGCATGCGGCTTGAGATCGGCTTCGGCGTATTCGATCCAGCCGGCCAAACGTTCGGTGACCGGAAAGCCGTCGCGCGCATAGCCGATGGCGGACTCCAGGTTGCGCGCCAGCGGCAGGCGGCCGTAAGCGTCATGCGCTTCTGCCCAACTAGCCACCGAGCCCGGCGTGGTGAGGGTGGCCGGCAGGATGCCGCGAAACGGCACCTCGGCGTGACCGCGGCTGGCAAACCAGTCGGTGCTGGCGCAAGCCGCCGCACGGCCGCCGCCGTCGAGATAGCGCACAGCACCGGTCTTGGCGTCATGGATCAGCCAGAAGGCGTCGCCGCCGATTCCGGTCATGTGCGGATAGAGCACCGCGAGCGCGGCGCTTGTGGCGATGGCGGCATCGACGGCCGAGCCGCCGGCGCGCAATATCTCAACCCCGGCCTGCGAGGCCAGGGCGTGCGGGCAGGTGACCATGCCGTTCGGGCCCATGGTGACGGGGCGGCCGGTGGTGATATGCATGTTGCGGGAATCCTGTTGGTTTGAAGGTGGTGCGCCGCGAAGCGAGGGCGCAGTGTGCCCTATCGTGTGCGTCGGCGCGACGCTTTTGGATAATGCTTTTGCGCGCGACATGTGATACTTCGCGCCCTGCTGGTCTCGCACTGCCCGCCTTTGCACGACCCCTACGCCCCGTTTCGCCACCGCGACTATCGTTTTTTCATCGGCATGGTGCTGATCGCCTCGCTGGCGCAGCAGTCGCTCGGCGTTGCTGTCGGCTGGGACATCTACGAGCGCACCGGTTCGGCCCTGGCGCTGGGCTGGATCGGGCTCGCGCAATTCGTCCCCGTGCTGGCGTTTTTTCTGCCGGCCGGGCAAATGGCTGATCGTTACGACCGCCGTCGGGTGGTTGCCGCCAGCCTGGTGGTGTGGGTTGCTGCTTCCGCGCTGCTGGTGTTCGTAGCCTGGCGCGCGCTGCCGGTGCTGTGGATTTATGTGGCCATCGCGGCGGTGGGCATGTCGACCGTGCTCAACCGCGCCGGGCGCGATGCACTGCTCTCGCAATTGGTGCCGGCCGAAACGCTTGCGCAAGGCGTGATGTGGAACAGCACCGTGTTCCAGACCGCCTCGGTGGCCGGCCCGGCCCTGGCCGGCGTATTGATCGCGCTGGGTGGCTCGGCGATCACCGTCTATGGTTTCAACCTGGCGGCCATGCTGGTGGCGATGGCGTTGGCCCTGGCTATCCGGCGCCGCCCGATCACCCGCCACACCCGGCCTTCGACCTGGGGTGACGTGTTCGGCGGCCTGGTCCATGTGTGGAAGACCAAGGTGGTGCTGGGGCTCATCACCATCGACCTGTTCGCGGTGCTCTTGGGCGGCGCCACCGCGTTGATGCCGATTTTCGCCAAGGATATTCTGCATGTCGGCCCGGCCGGACTGGGCTGGTTGTCGGCCGGCCCGGCCATCGGTGCGGTGGTGATCGCAACCGCCACCGCGCGCGGTTGGCGCCGCAGCTCGCATGCGGGCCGGACCTTTCTGTGGGCGGTGGCGGTGTTCGGGATTGCCACCATCGTGTTCGGCCTGTCGCGCTGGTTCTGGCTATCCATGCTCGCGCTGATTGTGCTGGGCGCGGCCGACAACGTGGGCGCGGTGATTCGCCAGACTGCCGTGCAGCTCTACACGCCGGACGAACTGCGCGGGCGCGTAGCGGCGGTCAATCGCGTGTTCATCAGCTCTTCCAACGAGTTGGGCGCGGTGGAGTCGGGCATGCTGGCGAGCCTGACCAACCCGGTGTTCGCGGTGGCTGCGGGGGGTGTGGCGACGCTTCTGATCGCTGCCTGCGGTTTGCGCGTGTTTCCGGATTTGAAGAAACTGAAGACAGTGGGTGCTTGAAGGCTTGCGCCCATAAGGTTGGTGGTCGGGTTACTGCCCGCTCGACGCCACCTTGAGTTGACGCATGCGCTCGAACACCGCGCGTACCTTCCCGGCATAGGCATCGCGCTTGGCCGGAATGCTTGAATGGTAGGCGCCGACTGCTGCCCAAGTGTCGCCCAGGGTCGCCATTTTGCGCTTGAGCAGAAGTGCGGCGACATTGCTGGAAAGGCACACGTCGTGCAAGTCTTGCGGGCCGATGCCGGCGCTGGCAAGCTCGGGCAGATGGATTGAATTGATTTGGAACAGGCCGCGATCGACACTGCCGTTCGAATTGACGTTGACCGCATGCGGGCGTACTTTCGATTCGACGATGGCGATGGCGCGCAACACGTCCGCGTTGGTGCCGAAGGTGCGGGCGGCCTTGGCGATGCAGTCCGCGCCTGCCGGCCCTGCTGCCGCAAGCAACAGCAAGGGCAGGAGTATTGAAGGTTTCATGGCAGCATTATTGGCAAGGGTCGGTAGTCGCGGTGCGATGAGTTGACACAAGAACGGCTGACACCTCGGCCCATTGCAGCCTGCAGCCTGCAGCCTGCAGCCTGCAGCCTGCAGCCTGCAGCCTGCAGCCTGCAGCCTGCAGCCTGCGGACGCGGGGGGCGGACGCGGGGGGCGAATCCTACTGCGGATCGGCTGCGGCATCAACGACGCTGCGCTCTTCCGCTCTTCGTTCTCACCAGTGCGAAAAACTGTTGTTGACAGTGGCGCTATGGCGAAACCTGAAGCGGCGCGATTCCGGACCGGTTCACAGCCAATGCGCTTGCGCAGGCGCCTGTGTCAAACTCGTGCCTCCCGCCAACTTCGAAAAGAGCCGCAGACATGAGGTCAACCGCACATACGCAGTCGGCGCGCCGCCTGGCACTGCGCCGGCTCGCACAAGTGTTTGCAGCTTGCACAGCGGCATTTTTGGTGCCAGGCGCATTCGCGCAGAGCGCAGCCTGGCCGGACAAGCCCATCCGCATCATCGTGCCCTTCGCGCCCGGCGGACCGCCCGACACGATTGCGCGGCTGATCGGCCCGAAGCTGGGCGAAGCCTTGGGACAGGCGCTGATCATCGAAAACCGCGCCGGTGCCGGCGGCAACATAGGCAGTGTCGCGGTTGCCAAGGCCGCAGCCGATGGCTACACCATGCTGTTCACCTCGTCGGCATTCGCGGTCAATGCCAATTTTGCCGATTCGGGCTATTCAGCGGAACGCGATTTCGCAGCCGTCACCATCGTGGCGGCACAGCCCAACGTGGTGGTAGTCCATCCTGACATGCCGGCCAAGACCGTGGCGGAATTCTTCGCCTACGCGAAAACCCGCAAGCTGGCGTTCGCTTCCCCCGGCAGCGGCACCACGCCCCATTTGACGGCTGAGAACCTGTTCAATCTTGTCGGCAAGCTGGGACTGCCGGCCGCGCATTTCCGTGGCGCCGGCCCGGCGGTCGCAGCGGTTCTGGGAGGCGAACCGCCGGTCGGTGTGATGGCCATGACCGCGCCGCTGCAGAACATCAAGGCCGGCAAGCTGCGCGCGCTGGCGGTGTCGAGCGCCAGGCGCATCCCCGCCCTTCCGGACGTGCCCACACTGGCGGAAGCCGGCTATCGCGACATGCTTGACTACACCTGGGTGGGCGTGTTCATGCCTGCGGGCACGCCGGCGGCGGTGGTAAACAAGCTCTTCGATGCGATTGCGCGCGTCCTGCAAGGCGCGGACATCAAGGAGCGCATCGCCGGGCTGGCTTTCGAGACAATTGTCGAGCCACCGGCGCGCACCACAGAATACGTCAAGGCGGAAGTCGTGCGCTGGGGCGAAGTGGTCAGGAAGACCGGCGCCAAGCCCGACTGACAGCCGAATTCAACAGAGGAACGCCCATGGCCAAACTCAGGCACATCGCGCTTTCAGTACCCGACCCGCAAAAGTCGGCGCGCTTTTATTGCGAAGCCTTCGGCATGGAAGTGGTCGGCCAGGCCAACTCGGCCACGGCCACCGGCGTATATCTTTCCGATGGCACCGTAAGCCTGGCGTTGCTGAAGTACCGCAGCGACGCGCCGGCCGGAGAACGCGGCCGCGATTTCGTCGGTCTGCATCACATGGGATTCCTGTGTGACGACTTGGCCGCGCAAAGCCTAGCGGTCGAGGAAAACGGCGCCACCCTGTTCCAGGATGTGCCGGCAGGCAAGACCACCGAGTACTACGAAAAAAAGTACCAGGACCCCGACGGCATCATTTTCGACATCACCCATTCAGGATGGAAGGGCGCGAAGGTGTAGGTGGCGCAGGCCGGAGTCGCGCCACACGAATCAGGCGCGACTTCGCTTGCCATCGCGCAGCGCGACGCATGATGTGCCGCTGTCGGGTGATCGGCCGCGCGGTCTGCTGCTTCGCCGCCGGCGACTGCACCCCTGGCCAGACGGAGTCCGATTTTGGTGATGAATTTTGCTGGATTTTGGGTAAGGCGTGATTGATGGAAGGTCGTTCGTCGCGTAAGCTATGCTAGGATGATTCTGCCTAAATAGGAAGAATCATCTATGCCAATCAATATCAAGGACTCGGCTACCGACGCCAAGGTGCGAGAGTTGGCTGCGCTGACCGGAGAGTCGATCACCGACGCGGTACGTATTGCAATTGAACAACGACTGCGGCGTGAATCTCCACGCCGCCGCGCAGGGGTTGCCGCGCGTTTGCTCGCTCTCGGGACCAGGCTTTCGGCTCGCCCGCGCCTGCTCGCCGGTGACGCAGACGCTGCTATCGGCTACGACGCGTTCGGCGCACCCAAATGATCATCGACACCTCCGCGCTGGTCGCCATACTCGCAGGCGAAGCTGATGCGTCGCGTTATGCGCAGGCGATCGAAGCTGACGCGACACCACGGATTGGCGCACCGGCGTTGCTGGAGGCATCGATCGTTTTAACGCGCTGGTATGGCGACGATGCGCTCGCCGCGCTCGACGCTTTCACGCGCGAAGCGGGGGCCGAGGTGATCGCCTTCGATCTGCCGCAGTTGCGTGCAGCCCAGGCTGCGTACCTGCGTTTTGGCAAGGGCCGTCATCCGGCAGGACTCAATTTCGGCGATTGCATGAGCTACGCGCTGGCGCAGGCAAGCGGCGAGCCCCTGCTCTACAAAGGGCATGATTTTTCGCAGACCGATATCGAATCGGCGTTGCCAGACCGGCAAGCCGAGATCTGACGATTCTGCTGCTGCCATCACTTGCGGCAGGTGCTCCGGTCGCTGAACAGGATCGCAGCTACGGTTTACTTTCTCGAATGCAGTCCTCACCACGTCAAGGAACCAGCATGGCAAGACTCGAAGGCAAAGTGGCATTCATCACCGGCGCGGCTGCCGGCATCGGCCGCGCCACCGCGATCCTGTTCGCGCGCGAAGGCGCGCGCGTGGTGGTGGCCGATATCTCGATTGCGGCGGCCGAGGAAACCGCGCACCTGGCCGGCAACGGTGCGATCGCGATCCGCACCGATGTGACTGAAGAGGTAAGCGTCGCCGCCGCGATTGCCGCGACAGTCATGAAATTCGGCCGCCTGGACATCCTGCACAACAACGCCGGCGGCTCCACCCCGCAGGACAACAACGTCATCGATGTGCCGATCGAGGAATTCTGGCGCGTCATCAAGCTGGACCTGTTCGGCACCTTCGTCGGCTGCCGGCACGGCATCCCGGCGCTCATCGCGTGCGGCGGCGGATCGGTGATCAACATGACATCCAACATGGCGCTGATGGGCGTGGCGAGCCGCGATTGCTATACCGCAGCCAAGGGCGGCATCGCGGCGATCACCCGCTCGATGGCCGTCGAGTTCGCCGCGCAAAGGGTGCGGGTGAATGCGATTGCACCATCGGCCACCATGACCGAGCGCCTGAAAAAGCTGGTGCAGGCCAACCCGGCGGTCAACAAGTTGAACCAATCACATCTGCTGGGGACCATCGAACCGGAGGACATTGCGAACGCCGCGCTCTACCTGGCCTCGGACGAGTCGCGCGCCATGACCGGGCACATCTTGGCGGTGGATAGCGGCGTGACCATTTCCTGAACCTGTAGCGATGCCATCGCGCCTGGCCTGATCAGACTCAGCTTGCCAGCCGTCCAGACAAGCCGCTTTAGCAGCCCAGTGGCCGGATTCTTCAATCCTTCGCCGCAGTGTTGCCGCATCCACTGTGTCGCGTTGGTGCATTCCTCGCGCGCTTGTCCCGGACGGTCCAAGGGCCGATCACCGACATGCCTGCCCGTTTGAAATCGCCCATGTTGCGAGTCGCGGCCGCGCAGCCGTGCGCACTTGCACGCGCGGCAATCGCGCAGCCGGCGAATCCCATCGGCTTGTCCAGCGTCTGTGCGCTGGTGTTGGTCTTGGCGAGAACTTCGGCGGCCTTTTCAGCATGCGAAAGGATGCGCCCGGCAAACAGAGTAAAGACCCTTGTCGACAGTGCCAGGGTGCCTTGACGGCAGCACTTGGCCGCAACCATACTTCCGGAAAAGCCGATTGGATTTCCTCTTCTTCGGTGGAGACCGAAGTGAAGACTTGTGACGCAGAGACTCGAATGGCAACGGTGACGCCGGGCCTGCCGCACGGTCATGCGGCGGCGCAATTGTGCGGCGTCGTGCTCTTGTCCACCATCTTCTCCGCCTGCCAGCTATTCGTTCAGTCGCTCCATCAACGCGGCTATGCGGGGCTAACCTATTCGTCTTGATCCCAACCTCGCGGATCACCCGCCCCCATTTTTCCTGCTCGGCGCGGATGAAGGTTGCGGTCTCGGCCGGGGTGCTCGGCAGCGCCTGCGCACCCAGCGCCGCACGTGATGGCCGCACGGGGCTGCGCCATGCGCGCTGCGAACGAGGTCGCGAATACCGGCGCCGTGCACGGCCATGTTCGGCAAGCCGGTCTCGTCGATGATCAGCCCTTCCGGAACCCCGATACGCATGCGGCGCGCCGGCAGCACATGTTCGCGCTCCGCGCCCAATACCGCGGGATCGGAGCACGAAATGGCGTAAGGCTAGGAGTTGGGCAAGCCGACGACTGCTTCGATTTCCACTTTCATCCCGGGGATCGCGAGTTCCTTGATGCCGATAAGGGTGCTGGCCGGGCGCGCCGTGCCGAAGTATTGCTGTCGCACCGGGTTGATCTTGGTGCGGTCGTTCACGTCGGTCAGGTAAACCGTTACCTTGAGAATGTCTGCGAAGCTCGCGCCCGCCGCATCAAGCACGATTTTCATGTTCTCGAACACCTGGCGCGCTTGCGCGGCCGGATCGTCACTTACGACGCGCCCCTGGGCGTCCAGGGGCGGCATGCCGGAGATGTAGAGCGTGTCGCCCCAGCGCACTGCGTCGCAATAGTGGCTGATGGGCGGCGCGAGTCCTGCGAGCAGGAACTCCTCGCGTCGGGCGGGCGCACCGCTCACTTCTTGGTCTCCGCTGCCGTCGGCTTGGCTTCAGGCCAGTAGTAGTTCGCGGCGAAAGAGTAGGGCGGGTGCATGAAGCGCTTGGCCGGGACCAAAACCGCCGCCCAGGCTTTCTGTGAGTCGTGGATCTTCTTGAAGACGGGGTTCTTCGCGTTTTCCTCGTCGACGAAGCCGTCCCAGGCCTTGAGGTAGGCGTTGAGGATTTCCGGCGGCGTGCGCAGGACCTTCACACCATGCTTTTCCTGCATCTCCTTGAGCGCGTCGGCGTTCTGCTTCTGCCATGCGGAGTACCAGGAGATGTGGGCGTCGCGTGCCGCAGAGCGGATGATCTCCTGTTGCAGGGGGCTCAGGCCTTTCCACACGTCGCCGTTGAAAACGATCTCGCCCATCGTGTTGTTCTCGTGCATGCCGGGCGTGTAGTGGAACTTGTAGACCGTATGCAGGCCCAGGCGCAAGTCCTCGATGCCTCCGACCCATTCGGCGCAATCGATCACACCGCGCTGCGCCGCCGGGAGGATCTCGCCACCGGGCATGTTTATCGTGGTCATCCCCATGCGCGTGAAGATCTGGGCGTTGATGCCGGTCTGGCGGCATTTCATGGTCTTGAAGTCGGCCAGGCTCTTGATCGGTCGCTTGAACCAGCCGAACGCCTGCGGGCTGGTCGGGTGCCCGGGGATGACATGCACGTTCAGCTTGAGCGTGTTCTGGTAAAAGTCGTTCCACATCTCGGCCCCGCCGCCGTTCCACATCCAGCTGAGGTAGTCGGAGTGGTCCATACCGAAGGGGCCGCCAGGGGGGCCGGCAAAGAGCACGGCCGCGTTGTTCTTGCCGACCCAGTAATACGAGATCGAGTGATGCCCGTCGATGACCTTCTTGGCACTGGCGTCGAGAACCTCAAACGCCGGCACCACCTGCCCTGCCGCCATGGCCTCGATCTTGAGCGTGCCGCCGGAGAGTTTATCGGTGCGCTCGGCGAACAGCTTGAAGTTGTCTTGCGCGGTGGAACTGGCAGGCCAGCTCGATTGCATCTTCAAAACCTTCGCGCCGGGCGCTGCCGCAGGTGCCGCTGGCTGCTGCGCAACTGCCGGCACCGCAAACGCCGCAGCGATGGCTGTGAGAATCAGGGACTTCATGACCGTTTTCATGGCTCTCTTTCTGGTTTGTCCAAAGCTCAAGTTAACCTTGTTTGCAAGCTTAATGCAAGATTCATTTGGCGCTTGCCGCCCCGCCCGATGCCTTTTCCTTGTCCGCATCGGCATCGGGCACCGACTCGGCCTTGTATTCCTCTTCGAGCGACCCGCCCTTCATCATGCCCTCCTCCTCATCCTTCTGCTGCTTGAGGGAACCTGGCGCCATGCGCTCGGCGCGGGCCTGCTCGGCCAGGGTCGTGGGCAGCCACATGGCGATTTGCGGGACGAAGAATATGGTGAGGATGCAAATCACCTGGATCCACATGAAGTCAAACATGCCCCGGTAGATCGTGCCCAGGGTCCACGACGGCACGACCTGCTTGAGGTAGTAGGCCGACATCGCCACAGGCGGGGACAGGTAGGCGGTCTGCATCACTACGGCCACCAGGACCCCGAACCAGACGAGGTCGTACTTGAGCGCCGCGATCACCGGGTAGAAGATCGGCAGGAACACCAGGATGATCGCCGGCCACTCGAACGGCCAGCCGAGCAGGAAGATCAGGAACAGCACCAGCAGCAGCATCATGAACGGCGGCAGCGGCAGCGAGAGCAGTGTGTCGGTGATCCACTGCGCCGTGCCGAGCCTGGCGAACACCGCGCCGAATATGTTGGACGCGACCGCGAGGAAAAGCACCATGCTGGAAGTATTCATCGTGCTGATGCAAGCCGCCTTCAGGCCGGCAAAGGTGAACTTTCCGTAAGCGACTGCGAGCGCGAACGCGCCCATCGCACCAACCGCCGAAGCCTCGGTCGGCGTGGCATAACCCATCAGGATCGAGCCCAGCGTACAGGTGATCAGCAGCCCCAGCGGCACCATGCCGAGGAACACCTCCTTGAGCACAACGAGCCAGGACGTCTCGCGTTCCTCGAGCGGCACTGGCGGGCCGAGCTTGGGGTTGAGGAAGCTACGCACCAGCGTGTAGACGATGTACATGGTCGCGAGCAGGAGCCCGGGCCCCAAGGCTCCCGCGTAAAGGTCGATCACGGACACACCCAAGACCGGCCCCATCACGATGAGCATCACCGAGGGCGGGATCAGGATGCCGAGCGTGCCGCCCGCGGCGATCGACCCGGAAGCCATGCGCGCGTCGTAGCCGGACTTGATCATGATCGGCCCGGCCATGATGCCGAGAACCGTAACGGCCGCGCCGACGATTCCCGTGGCCATCGCAAACACCGTGGCAGTCAGGATCACGCCGAGGTAGAGCGAACCCCGCACAGGTGCGAGCAGATCGCGGAACGCCTTGAACAGCCGCGCCATGAGCCCGGCCTGTTCGGTCAGGAACCCCATGAAGATAAACAGCGGGATCGCCACCAGTTCCTCGGTCTTCATCATGCCGAGCGTTTGCAGGTAGGCGAGGTTGAAGACGCTATCGCCCAGGCCCGCCCAGCCGAAGCCGAGCGCGATGATGATCAGCGTGAAGGAAATGGGAAAGCCGACGAAAATCACGCTGACCATCGCGACCAACATGACCAGCCCGAGTGCGATCTGGCCGGTCATATCTCGCCCCCTTCCTTGTGCTCGAACAGCCGCCCGGTGCGCATCGCGAACCAGCTCTTCATTACCTCGGATGTGCCCTGAACCAACAGCAGCACGGCGGTCAGGGGCACCACCGACTTCATCGGCCAGAGGTAGGGGCGCCACGCCGTCTGGTCGCTGCGCTCGCCCATCGTGAAGGCGCGCCAGGCATCTTCTACGCTCGCGCCGAAAAGCAGGATCATGCCGGGGAAGAACAGGAAAATGAACGCGTAGAAGTCGATTCTGCCTTTTGTACGGTCGGAAAACTTTTCCCACAGCATATCGGTGCGGATATGCGCGCCCCGAAGCAGTGCGTAATGCGCACCAAGCATGAACAACACGCTGTAGAGCATGTAGGACAGTTCATAGGCCCAGGTCGTCGCCTGGCCCAGGAAGGACCGGGCCACGACCTCCCAGAACACGGTCAGGGCCAGCGGGACGCAAACGAAGGCCACGGTCTTTCCCGTCCATTCGGTGAAGGTGTCGATCACCTTGATGACCTTGTAATAGGCTGGGGAGAAGTCTGTCTTTTCCGACATCACTGCGCTCCGGGAGCAAAGGGTGCGATTGTAGCGAGCGCAGAGTCGAACGCGCGCTCGGACTCGAAGCACTTGCCATGCCATCCAAGCGGCGCTCAGACAAGGGTGTTGGTCGCTTACGGTCGATCGACCGCGTACCGATTTTCGCCCTGCCCGCGATCGCGGCGCTGCTTATGCTTCTGCTCCGACGAAACCCGGTTTCTGACGTTCCATAGCGGCATCGTCAACACGTTTTTTGGGCTGCGCATCGAGCCCGCGTGCCCCAAGCTTTCCTCACCAAGCCGCGCCGGAGTTGCGTCATCACGTGGTAAGCGGGTCTGCTTCCTGCGCTACCTCCATATATACAGCGGCATGCATGCACCGGCCTCACAAATCCACTGGCCCAGCGGCCAGGGGAAGTGGTGTTTTCTCAACATCGCCGGCAACTCGTCGCGCATGCGATTGACGATGTCGCCGAACCGCCCCTGGGCGGCGTGATACATCCTGACTTCAAACAGCATGTTCGCTCCGTCCTGATGGGTCGCCGGGCGACCGCAAACAGCACTAAGCTAGCGCTTGAACTCGATTTCCAGCAGGCGCACGACGTTGCCACCGACACTGCGCACATTGTGCTCGGTGCCCACCGGATGAGCCTTGGACTCGTGTGCCGTGTGCTCGGTATGGAGTTCCGATCCGTCGCGTCGCGTATGGAACGGCTTGGCGTCGGTCAGGTAGATCGCGCAATAGTTGAATTCATGCTTGTGCCATCCGGTGTTGTCACCCGGCTCGAATTCGAACAGGGCAACCCGGGTGTGGGCATCATCGGTCAAGACCTGGCGCTTCGCGAGCTTGCCGACGGGCAGGTCGCGGATATCGGCCAAGGCGTTGCGCTCTTGGTTGAAATATTCACCCATGATGTTGCTCCTTTGGGAAGGTTGGCGAGAGGAATGAAGTTTGAATGCAATCCGCGGGCAGGATGCAATGCTGCGCGCGGATGCGAAACCATATCAGGTTTGCTGCGCCGGTTTGGCGGGCCCGGCCGCTCGCGGGTTGGCTGCGAGGATGGTGCGCACGGCAGCCGCGATCATGCCTGTGGTGACCCTGCACATGTATTCGAGTGGTTTTGAGTAGGGCAGCGGTGCACGCCGCGAGGCTACGCGGACTGGCGCTTGAAGTAGCGCCAGTCCGCGTAGCCT
>ENA-ORBV01000905-ORBV01000905.1-microbial-mat-metagenome-genome-assembly--contig:-NODE-905-length-67463-cov-6.407088_pt1 | contig 67463 bp, 59 predicted proteins | sample MGYA00237777_ERZ505514 | MGnify/ENA primary metagenome ERZ505514 (study PRJEB26160, sample SAMN06269048) | microbial mat metagenome | isolation source: Oligotrophic lake microbial mat | place...
CACCAACGGAACCGGGAATTCCCAACCGGGGAACGAATCGCCAGGGCTGGCAACACCCGCAAAATCGATCTTTGAAGCAATGTCGTGAAAGAGTTTGCGCGAGCGCGGATACTCGATGAGTGGAAGCACGTGCGCTTCGGTCACCTTCAACACCGAGCGTTGCGTATCGACATCGAAGCGGCGAATGGACTCAATCTCGTCGCCGAAAAACTCGATGCGGATGGGCTTTTGCGATTCGGCCGGATAGATATCGAGGATGCCGCCGCGGAGCGAATACTCGCCGGTCATCTCGACAGGTTCGCGGCGCTCGTAGCCGATACTTTCGAGATGGGCGATGAGCGACTCAAGCGGTAGTTCTTCGCCTTTGCGAATCGTGAGGCTCAGTTGGCGGTAGAATTCCGGCGATTCGGTGCGCACGAGGGCCGATGCGATGGGCGCGATCGTGATGGGGATTTTCTGGGTCGCCATGCGCCACAAGCCGGTGGCGCGCTGTTCGGCAATTTCCGAATGCGGCGACAGGCGTTGCGCGGGAAGGACATCGAAGGCGGGAATCGTTAGCGGATTGGGTAGGTCCGGTCTTCTTACAAGAATGTCGAAAAATGTTTGGATGGCATCGCCGAGCACTTCCGCCTGTTTGTTGCCATCGACGATGACGATTTGTGGGCGTTCGGTCAATTGCCACAACAAGACCAGATAGAGGCCCTTGGCAGTGGTGGTGAGTCCGGAGAGGGAAAAACGATTGCCTTCGCGGCGAGTGATGTGGGCGGCGAGTTCCTGAAAGGCCGGCACGCGGGCGGCGCTTTGAAAGAGGTCTCTGATAGCCGGGTGGATCACTTTGTTGACACGCGAACAACGGGACTGGCGTCGTCGAGTTGGGGTCCCGTCGCATGGCCGAAAGCCAGTCCCTGTTCGCTCGCCAATGCGTCCGCGACGACATTCGATGTCGAGAATCCGGCCTCAAGAGGGATGGTCATCACGCGGCCGCCCGCCGCTTCGACCTCCTCTTTGCCGGCGATGTAATGGGTCCAGTCCGCGCCTTTTACGAGGATGTCCGGCAGCAACGCCGCGATCAATTCGGTTGGTGTATCCTCATCGAAGAAGGTGACGGCGTCCACGGCTTCGAGTTGCGCAGCAAGCGCGCCGCGTTGGCTTTGGCTGAGAATCGGGCGCGAAGGTCCCTTTATGCGAGCGACACTAGCGTCGGTATTGAGGGCGAGTATGAGGACGTCGCCCAGCGAGCGCGCTTGTTCGAGTAGACGGGTATGGCCTGCGTGGAGGATGTCGTAACAGCCGTTGGTGAAGACGACGGTTTTGCCCTGTTCGCGCCAGAGCTTGCGTTGTTCGAGAATCCGCTGGCGTGAATCGAAAATCATTATTGGGCGCTGTTGGCGCCGCGCTGCTGCAGTGCCTTGCGGGACAGTTGCAGAATGCGGTCGGCGACCTTTTGTGGATCGTCGATATCGGCCATGTGGATACGGCTGGCGCTGTTGGCGGTTTCCACCGAGAGATTTCCCAAGCCGAGGACGCGCTGTTTTACACTCTGCTCGACGCGCACGTCGTGCACTTTGGCGACGTCGATGGCGTGCATCTGCTTGCTCAACAGGCCGGATTCGAAGCGCACCCGATCGTCGTTGATCACCAAGCGGGTCAACCGCGAATTGATATGGCGCGACGCGATCCAGCAGAGGTAGAGCAAGGGAGGCAAAAACGCGAGCCACCAATACTGCGCCAGCGCTTCCAGCAGGTTCATCGCCTTCGCAACGCCGAGGCAGAGGAGGGTAAAAATGGCGACTCCGTAAGCGGTTTTGAGCAGCTTGATGGAAGGGCGGACGACGAATTCTTCCATGGATGTCCACGAGAGTACCATGGCGCACCGGCATTGGTTTAAGAGAGACTAGATATTTGGGATGCCAGAACACACGAAGAGAATTCTGATTTCGGTCGCCGGGCACGTTGGCAGCGGCAAGAGCGTCGTCTGCGACCGACTGAAGCAGGCCACCGGACTCGAAGTTCTTTCCACGGGCGCGATTCTGCGCCGCATCGCGGCTGAGCGGGGCATGTCGCCGTTGCAGATGAACGATTACGCACGCATGGACCGCGCGGTGGATGACGAAATCGATGGATACCTGAAGCGCCTGCGGGATGCGGAGACGTCGATCATTCTGGATTCGCGGATGGCTTGGCATTTTCTGCCGAACTCGCTGAAGGTGTATCTGATTGTGGATCCTTATGTTGCGGCGAAGCGCATTTGGGAAGCGGGTCGCGCGGAAGAGCGTTATGGGTCGTTCGAAGAGGCGCTTGCCGCGAACATGCAGCGCCAGAACTATGAGAAAGAGCGGTTCAACAATCTTTATCAAGTGACGTGCGACAACTGGCGCAACTACGATCTGGTGTTGGATACCACGACGGCAGATCCGCAGTCGATTGCCGATACGGTTCTGCGCGCGGTTGAGGAGTTGGAAGGGAGCCGTCCGGTGTGTTGGCTTTCGCCGAAGCGGCTGATCCCCACGCAGCAGCAGGTTGCCGCCGCTGGTTCGGATTCGCCACGCGTAGCTGTGCGCGATGGATGGCTCTATCTGGAAAGCGGCGAACGAGCGGCGAGCGACGCGCTGCATGTCGGTGCCGGTGCCGTAGCGTGTGAGTTGGCTGCGTTCGAAGACGATGCGGCAGCGGAAATCGCGCGGCGGGTGAACATGAATGCGTTGGGCGATTGGCAATCCGCGCATAGTTTCCAATATTCGCAATTGCCGGCTGCTCTGGCTTAACCGATTCGATTGGCGCGACTTTTCGGTCGCGTGCAGACACATATCTTCCATGGCGAGTTCTTTTTGAACCTGGCTTTACGCAGCGGCGGCGAGTGTTTTGCTGTTTTGCGGACGGTTGAGGCAGCAGCGCTTGAACTTGACGCCGGAACCGCAGGGGCAGGGTTCGTTGCGTCCGGGCTTGAGGGGGACGTGGATGGGTTGGTTTTTACAGATTTCCATTTCTTGAGCGGATTCTTCTTCGGGAGGCTCGACGGGTTGGGGAGCGACAGTCGGCCGCTCCATCCGCGCCAGCATCCGCGGAGGCAGCGGACAGGGCATCGGGCGACTTTGCATGCGCTGCAGTGCCTCCAGATGTTTTTGAATGCGGTGGACGCGGCCTTGGAGTCGGCCTTCCTGCGCAAACAGGTTGGTGAGGATCCTGGCATTGACCAATCGGGCGAAGGCCATGGCCATGATTTCGTAGGGTCCATATTTGGCGTTTTCCGGAAGGTCTTGCAATTCCAGAATTTCGCGATTCAATAATTGCGTTTCGAGGATCGGAACGCGACGAAGACGCCAGCGCAGATCGGCGAGTTCGATGGTGAGGGCGTGATCGAGACGGTTGGTTGGAAGGTAGGCTAGGGTGTAATCGGCGACAAATTCCCGATATTCTTCGAGGTCCTCGTGCGGGAGGACGGATTGACGGGCGGTGAGTCCGTGGGAAATGGCGTTGCGGGAGGAGATGGCTTTGCCTTCCTGGGAGGTGGGTCCGGTGGAGAGGACGGCGTTTTGGCGGTTGGCTTCGAGTTTAGCGGGGGACATTTTGTTGGGGACTCCTTTCGGGAAATGAAAAAGCGCCCGGCAGCGGGGCGCTTTGTTGTGGAGTATTTCACTCTCTATTGTTACGGTAACACCGGCGACCAAGTGTCTTACGGGTGGCGGGTCCGGAAGTTGTTGATTGGGTGGATGATAATTTTGTTCGTAGGAGTGAACCAGCGCGCGGTCTGACCGGCAGTTTCTGATTTGTTGTGAGTCGAAGCAGGCGCGGGAGTTGGTTCCGGCGGAAGACAAGCCAAGGCTCCACCGCATCGTCGCTTCACAGTATCGGGGTTATCGAAATTGAACCGGTGGCTATAATAGTGAAACCGTGCCCGTGGACCCCACGACTCTGAACGAGCTTGCCGAAAAGCTCAAAGCTGGCAAATTGATCGCCTTTGTCGGATCGGGGATGTCCGCGCCTTGCTTCCCTTCCTGGTCCCAACTTCTCAAGCAGCTCATCGATAAGATCGACGGCAACCCCGATGCGCAGACTGAAGCGCGGCAGGCGCTCGCCAAAGAGGATTACCTTTACGCGGCCGCGGTCATCCATTACGCGCTTGGTGCCAACCGTCTGGCCGGAGAGCTGAAAAAGATCTTCGACCCCGAAAAGCGCGTGCCGCCCGAGGTCCGCGCGCGCTACGAGCTCCTGCGAGGACTGCCGTTCCAGTCCATCTTCACCACCAACTACGATCACCTGCTGCACAATTTGGGATGGCAGGCCTACAACCGGACCGAGGTCCGAGGTGGCGGCAGGTCTCTGGTGCATCTTCACGGCGATGTGCAGTACGAGACGACGATGGTGCTCTCGCCGCTGCACTATGCCGAGGTGCGCCACGATGCAGCGCTTGAGACGCTGTTCACCTCGAAAGCTGCGACGTCTTCGTTTCTCTTTCTCGGCTACAGCCTCAACGACGACAACATCCGCAACTGGCTGGAACGCATCTGCCGGATTCTGCAACAATCCACGGTCGCTCAGCACTATGCTCTCGTCGACCTCGCCAAGTGGACCCCCACCAAACGTGCACTTTACAGCGAACTCTACTCCATCCAATTCATTGACGCCGATCTGACGGACAAGGGCTACCCCGACATCGACGCGTTCCTGCATCGACTCCGCCTGGAACATAGCTGCGGGCAGGCTGTGGCCTACGCGACCAAACCGGATGCGGATCTCAACAAATGGTATGTCGATCCCGAGGTCACCGTCGCCGAAGAGAAAGGACCGGGCCAGAGCCTCGACGCGCTGCTGGACGCCTGGCTGGCGGACGAATCGCAGAACCTGCTGGTGCTGTTGGGCGAGTTCGGCACCGGCAAATCGTGGTTCGCCAAACGCGCGGTCGATCGCGTGAAGGGGAATCGCAAGCCGGTGCTGATCGAACTGCGGCAGGATCGCTTCAAGGCCGGTGCCGGACCTGACGACCTCGCCCGCGCGGTGGTTTCCGAGAGTGACATTGAAGCCTTCAAGCGCGCGAACCGCGAAGGATCGCTGGTGCTGATTCTCGACGCTTTCGACGAGATGGGGCTGGCTGAGGGCAACAGTATCAACGACAGCTTTGAGCGGCTGCGGCGAATTGTGGCAGGCAAAGCAAAGGTGATCATTACCTCGCGCAAGGAACTGTTCTTACTCAAAGAGGACGAGCCGGGGCGGATGCGCGATGTCCACGATGACGGCAAGGTGACCGCGCAGGACATCCACAAGCTTTACCTCAAGCTGTTCGACGCGCCTCGCATTGCCCAGGCGTTTGCGAAACTCGGCAAGTCGGAGGTGTTCGAGGAAGTTGCGCGGAACCCCAGGCTGCTCGACCTTGCCAGTCGCCCGGTGCTGCTCGATCTGATTGCGCGCGATGGAAGCAAGTTCGCGCCGGACACAAAGCTCAAAGATCTGTATGAGCGGTTCGTGCAGAAGATGATCGATCGCGGCAATGAAGAGCATTCGAGCAACCGGCGGGCGTTTGCGGAGCGGCTGGCTTGGGATATCCAGAATTCGGAGTCCGGGTCGATGCCTGCGGAGGCGGTGGATCGGCTGGCTCACGTGCACAATGCGGACTATGCGGATCTGGTCCGCAGCCGGAGCCTGTTGGTGCGGGCGGGGAATGACTATGCGTTTGCGCATCCGTCGTTTCGGGAGTATCTGGTGGCCCGGCAGGTGGGGCAGGAGTTGAAGCCGTCGAAGCTGACGAATCCGACGATTGAGTTTCTGCGGGAACTGTGGACTTGGCCAGCCCCAGAGGTAGTGCACGGGACGGGCAAGTATGCGGGGATGGTGAAGGTCCGCAGGGGGCGGTTTATTTGTGGGGAGGGGGATAAGCCGGGCGAGGCGCGGATTGAGGAGATCGCAGAGGATTTCTGGATTGACCGGCTGCCGGTGACGAATGCGCAGTATCTGGAGTTTCTGAAGGCGAAAGATCCGAAGAATGAGAACAGGTGGATCAATCATGAATGGAGCCGGATCAAGTCCGGTGGGATGGGCTTGAAGCTGCAAGACCCCAAGTATGCCGACCATCCGGTAGTCGGGGTGATGTGGCATGGCGCGAACGAGTTCGCGAAGGCTGTCGGCAAACACCTGCCCACAGAGCAGGAATGGGAAAAGGCTGCGCGCGGCGTCGACGGACGCGTGTATCCGTGGGGCGATAACTTCTCGACGGCAAACTGCAACACGGCGGAGTCCGGGATCGGGGATACGACCGTTGTCGGGGCCTATGCGAACGGTGTCTCTTCCGCCGGTGCGCTCGACATGGCGGGGAACGTCTTGGAGTGGACTGCGACCGATGGCGAGCGGGCCAAGGTTTTGCGCGGGGGCTGTTGGGACTTCAATTCAGACAGGGCCCGGTGTGCTTCGCGGTTCAGGAACTATCCTGGCGTTTCCATCAACTACCTCGGGTTTCGCTGCGCCAGGACCTAACGCGTTACCCTTTCCCCTTTTTCCTCTTACCCTTTGCTCTCTGAGCTCAACAGCGTTGCGGGAAGCACGAATGGGAAACCGGGGCGTAAGCCCCGGCGAAAATTTTTGGCTGGCGGCCAGCCCACACCTGCGAACCCGCCACCAGCCTTTTGTATCTTCGTCCAGCAGCGCTTCCGCCACCGGCACAGGACCTTAAACCTGGACATCTTCATTGCGTAGTCGGAATGTCCATGAACATCCCGCTTCTGGCCACAGCCGGCTTGCGCCGGACGTGTACGAAGAGTCTTGGCGCAGCGAAACCCGATGTTGTTGTTGGTATCGTCAGGATTGTTCCTGTTCCGCGAAGCACACCGGGCCCTGTTTGAATTGTTGTTCCAACAGCCCCCGCGCAAAAATCGGTCTAAGACCCTGGTTCATTATGGGGCCGCAGCACCAGGGCGCGCAAGAGGTGCCTGCGCAAGCCGTAGGTGTCGCCGTGCCGGGCGTGCGCGATCCATGCCCGCACGCGATCACGCACCAAGAGCGGATCATCGCCAGACAATTCGCCAAGGCGCCTTCGCGCCCGCTTCACTGAAGCCGGCAACAGGCGGCGATGCGTAGGAAAAACGCGGAAGCCGAGAAACGGAATCCCTTCTGAAACTGGATAGATGCGGGTTTTGCGTGGATGCAGCAAGAGCCGGAACTCACCCGCCAGGCGCCGGTCTAACAACTCGCGCAAGTCGTGTAATTCAGCCTTAGAGTCCGCGAACAAAAGAAAATCGTCGACATACCGGACGTAACCTTTCACCCCCAGATCATCTTTGACGTAGTGATCGAACGGATCCATGTACACGTTCGCCCAAAACTGGCTGGTCAGATTGCCGATTGGCAGGCCGCGCCGCCGTTCGAACGGAGTGAAGAGGTCGTCGCCGTCGAAGTAGAACTCCGCTGGCTCTTGCGGATTTGAGTTGTTGAGGATCGTCGAGCAGAGCCCTAGTGTCTGGAAGCAGGCAATGCGCCGCTGGAGCCGTTGCAGCAGAATCCGGTGGTCGAGGCTTGGAAAGAACAGCCGGATGTCGCACTGCAGCACATACGGGTAGCGCCGCGCGTAGTGTGTCGCGCGGTCGAGTGCGGCGTGGGTCCCCTTGCAGTTCTGAAGACTCGCGCAAAACGGGACCGCCGTCGAGAGTTCCTGGACTATTGGCGGATCGCCACGGCGGTTCCTTCTGAAGAACTCGCGGGCAACGGAGGCCGCCGCGAGGGTTCCTGACCGACTGAAGGGCCGCGTCGTCCCCTGCCCGCTTCTGAAGAACTCGCGGGCAACGGAGGCCGCCGCGAGGGTTCCTGGACTATTGGTGGATCGCACGGCGGATCCCTTTGCGCTTTGCGCCTTGCGATTGGCGTAGGAGTCGAAGACAAAGGCCGGCTCGAAGAGCGGCTCGATCACGCGGCACAACGCATGGTGTACCACGCGGTCACGGTAGGGGGCGGCTGAGATGAGGCGCTTGGCGGGTTCGTAGATTGTGAACGTGGTGTAGGGTCCGGGTTGGTAGGAACCGGCGAGCAACTGATCGCGTAAGGCTGTGAGATTCTGGCCGAGGCAGCGCTCAAACCCTGCGGCGGATTGCCGAAAGCGCTTCCCCTTGCGCGACTCGCGGGCCGCCTGCCACAGGTTGTCAAAAGAGACGATCCGGTCCCATAGTCCGTCGCGGATGGCCTTAGTGCGACTCACGGGCGGTCTTTCTTGGTCCGGTCCTGTTGATGGCGTGTCCATCCACCCACCATGCCGCCGATGTTGTTGAGTTCGCGGGTGGCGAACTCGAACTGCTGTGGACTCAACCACTGCATGTCGGTGCAGATACGAAGCAACTGGCGGAGTTTTTCGATGTGAAGATTGGCGATGGCAAGTGGCCGCAGCTTGTCTTTGCCGTAATAGGCCTCAATGAGAGATTCCATCAGGTCAATCTGGATCTTTACGATTCGGTCGCCGAAGAGAAACTTGAAGTTTCGCGGCATCTTCTCGGCCTTGGGAAGGAACCAGCGGATGAAATCCGCTGTCCTGGTAATGACATTCTCGGATTCAGCCATGTTGGGGGTGCTCCAAAAATTTCGCCGGGGCTTCCGCCCCGGTTCCCGAGTCGCGTCCCCGATATGGGGTTGAGCTCAGAGTGAAAAGGGTAACAGGAAAAAGGGAAAAGGGTAACGCGTTAGGTCCTGGCGCAGCGAAACCCGATGCTGTCGTCGGAACCGCCAGGATCGATCCCGTTCCGCGAAGCACACCGGGCCCCGACTGAATTGACGACCCAACAGCCCCCGCGCAAAACCATAGTTCCGTCGCGCTCGGGCGTCGCTGTCCATTCCCAAACGTTGCCTGCCATATCCAGCGCACCGCTGGGGGACGCGCCTTCCAGATATCCGTCCACGATGGACGTCGTCCTAATCTTGGATTCCTCAGTATTGCAAAGCTTTTTCGAGAACGGCCCCCGCCATGGATACTCTCGCCCATCAATGCCCCGCGCGGCCCGTTCCCACTCTTCTTCCGTTGGCAACCGTTTGCCCGCATCGAGAGCGAAGGCCTCCGCCCCAAACCACGTCACCCCGGTGACGGGATGGTCTTCAAACCCGGCTTCAATCGAGAGGTTTTCGTCGGCACCGGACTTGATTCGCGAGTAAGTGAATCCAATCCACTTCGTGTCCAAACCCTTGCGCTGCAGGAAGGCGAGATACTGCGCATTCGTCACCGGCAGCTTGTCGATCCAAAAGTCCTCGGCGATCTGCGCGACCTTCAGATTCCTGTTTTCCTCATTCCCATAGACAAAGACGCCCTTGCGCACGAACACCATCCCATCCTTCTCTTCTGAGGAACCGCGGGCAACGGAGGCCGCCGCGATTGTTCCTGGTTCACTTGCAGGGGCGCGTCGGCCCCTGCCCGCTTCGACCGGACTCGCGACATCCCGCAGCAGGTCGGGCAGGAACTCGACGATCACATCCGTCAATGGAATCTCCGTCTTGTGGTCCGCCTGGAGTTCCGCCGCCACGCGCCGGGCGACGAAGTATTCCAAAAAGGACTTGTGCGCGAAGCTGAACCAATCGCCTTCGCGGCGAAAGTAGGAGGCCTGCGAACTGAGGTCCTTGCCGCGCCGGGCCACTTGGTGGCTATCCTCGCCAGGGAACCGCGCCTTGACAAGCGTCTCGAAATCGGGCGCTTGCAGCTTCAGTTTCTGGCTGCTCTGCATCCGCCAGGCGCAATCTTCGATGAGTAGGCGGCGGTCGTCTTCGGTGATCTCGCCGTCGTGGCGCAGCCTGAGCAGCGCCTCGGTGTACCCCGCGTAGAGATCGACCAGGGTGACGTTGCGCTTGGCCTTCCAGCCGTCTTTCGAGCGGAGCACCATGTCGAGCAACACGGGACGGTGCGCGAACTCGAAGAGCGATTTGAACTTCTTGAGCTTGGGCAGCAGGTCGGCCTCGCCGCGCCTTTTGAGAGCGTCGGTCAACTGCGAGTCGCTGAAGAGTTCGACATAAGCGCACTCGAAGCCTGGGCGATTGCTGATCCAGTCGTCGTCGGTTTTGACATGCGCGGCGTGTTTGATGTTCCCTTCGTGGCGGCCGAGCACGACGCGCTGCTCTTCTTTCTCTGTGGCGAAGTATTCGGTGCGGCAAGTGAGGACAATCTTCGCCTTATCGGCTTTGGCGAGAGCGGCGATGGCTTCGAAGTTCTCTTTAGCAGTCCGCGGATTGTTGGCATTGCGGACCATCTCATCGAAACCGTCGAAGATCAGCAGCAGACGCCCTTCGCGATTGAGCCGCTCGAACGCCCGGTAGCTGGGCACGGGGCTCAGTTTGTATTCGTTGGCGAGAGTGGTGGTGACGAGTCCTTCAAGGTTGAAACGCTCAGCCCATTCGCGGAGTTGAAAGAGGATGGGGATGCGCCGCCGTTGTTGGGCGGTGTGGTAGTTGAGGCGACGAGCGAACCAGCTTTTGCCGGAGCCGAACTCGCCGAGAATCGAAAGGTGGCGGCGCTTGTCGGAGTTGTCCCCGAGCCATTCTTGAAGGAGATCGTCGAGGTCTTCTGGCTCGGATTTCAGGTTACGGCGGATCTTGAGCGGGACATAATATTCTTCGATGCGGTCTTCGGCATGGATGGGATTGTGGTAGCGGGTCTCGATGGCAGTGAGATAGCGATCGAAGGGGATGAGTGTGTCGAGCAGTTGCTCGCGAGAGAGCACCTTGACATCGTCGCGGTGGACGTTGCTTTTGCGCAGAGTGACGAGTAGTTGCTGCTCGGCATTGAGTTTGCTGAGAGCGTCGAGGTCTGCCTCTGTCGCGGTGCGGTGGACATAGGCGAGTGCGATCTTTTGTTCGACGCCGTAATGGTCGGGGCGGATGCCTCGAAAGAGGAGGAGTCCGGGGGCGGCGGACTCGGGTGTGACGTCTAGGCAGCCCCATTCCTCAAAGAGATCGCGCGTGTCTTGTGAGATCGGAGCGGGAACGGGCAGTTCGGCTTCGAGTTGGCCGAGAAATGCCTCAATATCCGGATATTTCGGGGAGGGGTCTTCGATGAGCAGGATGCCGTAGCCGTCTTTGAACCTCTTCCGCTCGGCATCGGTGACCTTCGACTCGTGCAACAGGGCGAAGTGTTTGTTCTCGGTCTTGCGAAAGACCTGGCTCAGAAATAGCAGCAGGTCGCGGTCTTGCAGGCTGTATCCGACGAACAAAAAGACGTGATTTCGGGTGAGGCTCTGAAAGTAGTCGGCGAATTTCTTGTTTTTCTTGAGCTCCCGGTAGTCGTCCGCGGTCAATACAACGGTGCGCGAATCGTTGGCCTCTCCATGCACATGAACCACGCAGAATGTCCGATGGCTCTGAGCGTGTTGGAGTTCGGTGATCTGGGTTTGATTGAAAACCAGAGGCTGCGGAATGGCGTCCTCTAAAAGTGTGTCGAAGTTGGTGGTGAGAATCGAGGCGAAAGGCAGCCGGGCGGCGATGCGGTGACGGTGATCGCCTTGTTTGCCGCGAATCTCGCTCGCTAGAAAGTCACAGAAGCTTTGCGGGCCAAGGCCTTTGCGGAGAAGGTCCGCTGCTGCCAGCATTTGTTTGGCTTTGAGGTGTTTGCGAATCTGCAGTTCTTGCGTGAGAATTTCCGGCTCTTTTTCATCGAGTCCTTTTCGAAGCATGCGGTCGAGAAGTTCGCCCCAGCCGGGGAGTTGCGGCATGGACATCCCGGCACCGGCGAAGAGAACCAGACGGCCCTGGACGAGGGCGTCAGCGAGAGGTTTGGGGATGTTCATTGAAGTGACGGTATCACGCGGCGAACGGGCCGTCTCGCCGGAGTAGAGCTGGGCTTCCATTCGGATTGCCTGTCCCTGTCGTATCAGTGCCACCTTGGGCAGTGCAGCTTGCGCCCATTCCGGCCAGGCCAGAGAAGCGGTTCGAAGCTGCAGCAGCCCTTTGTGACTCAACCCGGTTCGGCTGATCATTCGTCGCAATGCGGCTAGATCCGCGGCATCGCCGGACCATCGGCCTGCAATGGCGCTGAGCGCAGAAATCAGCACGTCAGCGTCTTCCGCCGCCGCATTGCTGTTTCGCACCAGCAGACCCTCGTATCCCGCAACTTCGCTTCCGCGCAGCCAGCGGTGGCGCCCGGTCTCGACCATCGGCTTCCAGATCTCTTTATAGGGCCCGTCGCCATGCTGATTCTGGATGAGCGCCGCCTGCAAAGCGTCGCGGACTTCGCCGCTGAGCTTGGTCGACTTCAGCCGCTTATAGGCTTGCCACAGAGGCTCGCCCAGCACGCCTCCGCAATCCGTCAAGCCCGCGCACGTGCGATAGAGTCCGGCCAGAAATTCGTCGTCCTGCCCGGAAACGACGGGATCCTCGTCCGGACGCTCGCTGAGAATGACCGACAGCCGCTCGGCCAATTTGCGCTGATAGCGGGGGCTCGCGCGGTAGAGCGCGGGGATTCCGCGCAGGATCCAGGCGTAGGGCTCCTCGTCGTGACCGACCGGGGGCAAGCCTTTGCCTTGCAACCAGCGCAAGAGGTCGCCGACCGCGAGACGGTCGTCCTGATGGAGCCAGGGGATCATCAGGTCCTGCATCCACTTGGTGCGTTCCGGCGCATCGGCGTCGGGGGATGGCATGGTGTCCGGAAGAGGGTACAAGACCGGATCGAACGTCGGCTCCGGACGACGCAGCGAGTCGGAGGAAAGATCCAGCAAGTCGTCGATCAAGGTGGAAAACGAGACGAACGCGACATTTAGGTGAACGTCGAGCGCGAAGCCGACCTTGCACAACGTCGACATGGCGCAGTTGGGCGGCCCGGCAGCATCCGCATCCGACGGATTCTCAAGAGCAGACAGCGCCCGCTGGGTCACGCCACTTCTCTCGCTCAAAGCGTCTTGTGTCAAGCCACGCTGGCGACGCAACGTCAAAAGTTGCGAGGCAAAGTCGGTTTGAGCGGCGGCCTCCGCGTATTCGCGGCGGTACTCCGGGTCCTGCAGGCTGCGCCTCAGTTTTTCCGCCGCCGGATCGGGCCTTTTCTGGAGCAGGCGTTCGTCTAGGGAAGGGCTCGGGAAAGGCTGCCATTGGTGGGTGAGAATCGAACCGAAGGTCTCGAAAGAGACCCGCAGTCGAGCATCGAGGGCGCGAGCGATGCGCAGAAGGGTGTCCAATTCCCAGTTTGCGCCCTGCGCGGCGTTCTCGATGTCCGAGATTTTGGGCTGCTTGGTTCCTGTAGACGCCGCCAGTTGCTCTTGCGTGAGTCCGCGGTGCGTGCGAAGTTCGAAGACCTGGCGGCCGATCGTTTTGAAGAGGAAGCGCGATGCCACTGTCTCGCGCTTCGAGACGTCGCGCAAAGCTGCCGCCAATCGGTCGGGATCGTCTAAAATTTCTGTTTCCATTTACGATTCCTCAACAAATCCGAGCGGTTGGCGTCGGCTTGGTCTTTGGCGTCGCCTGGATGGAGGTTGCCGCCGATCTCGAGCGCGCCTCGAAGCAAGGTGTAATCCAGGGGATCGCACGCGGGCTCTGGTCCACGGCAGAGCACGGGGCGGAACTCGCGGTTTTCGCAGCGCAGCCGCAGCTTTAGAATCTTGCCGCCGACCGGCGCCAGCAGTTTCGGCACGAAGACGCCCGCATCGAGGGTGCGCAGCCTAGCCAACGCCAAGTCGAGCTTTGCCCTGTCTTTGGTCGAGATCTCCTCGTCGCCGTGATCGAAGAATCGTTCGGGGATCCTTTCCGCGAGCTAAAAACTCCCAAACCTCTCGATTCAGCATCACACGCTCTCATACCTTTTGCATTATAATTTTTGCGAAATCTTACAGCGCTCCGTCTACCCAGGTCGCCGCATCCGGGTCGAGACCGATCAGCCTCGCCAAGTGCCGCTTTCGGAGGTCCGCCAACTGCCGTCCCGGCTCAGGCACGGGACCGTCCGTGAAATCGACCAGACTTCCAGCGTTTTTCCAGTGGCGAAAGGTGAAGTCGATCTGGCGGTGAATGTACTCGGACACCAGCGCGCCGGGCGGCGACACGTCATTCCGCAGATCCATGGTGATGCCGCCCAGATTCGTTTCAGCTTGCGGCGGGGACGGAAAGTGATGCGCATACCATCCGGCATCGAGGAGGGTCGGCCGGAAGACTACTGGGGGCGCCGGATAGCGGACCACGGCGACCCAGGCGGGATCTTCTTTGGCGACGCCGACGGCTTCGACCCAACGCTTCGGCGCGCTGCGCTCCAAGTCCGGGGCTATCGATTCCCAACCAGCAGCCGAGGTGGGATGAATCTGCTTGGCGGTCTCCTTTCGGTATCGAGCCATGGCATTGAAGACGGCCTCGAGAAAGGCATCGCGATTTGCGAGGTCACCGAGGCTGTCGGAGAGGAAGTCGTTGATCGCGCGCGTGTTCGAGCGATCGAAGCGGGCGAATTCCTTTATGCCCCATTCTTTAGCCTCGGAGTAAACGAGCCGATGCGGGTTAGATCGATGACGGTGCAGAGTTCGGTGCCGGCCGGCAATGCCACGCGATTGTTGGCGTTTTCGAGGAGTTCATAGGCGGGTTTCGATGACGGCGCCGATGGCGCGCGAACTTTGGACTTCTGATAGACCCTGAAGGCGTCTTGCAAGGCGGCGCCGGAGACAGCGCCACCGCTTGTCAATAGCGCCAGGAATGAGCCGAACCGTTCTCTTGAGATGCGGTGTTCGGCCAGGCAATTCCAGGCGATGGCGCGAGAATTCGCCGCTGCTGGGTCTTCAATGGGCGAAGCTTGAAGCGAGCAAAGGCATTGCGACAGTTCCGGATTTACTGAAACAAACCAAAACATTGTGGGTCCACCTGAATAATTCGATCAGTTTATCATGCGGGACCGAGGCAATGCGGCTCTCGCCGGTTTGGGAACGTTAACTGCCAGCATCACCTGGCAATGCACCGCTCCACCTTGTTCCATTTGCTCGTGCCGGCCTCGGGAGATGGCAGACGGTCAGCGCCAGCCCTGACTCGTCGGCCAGGCGCTGCAACTCCTATTTCCAGAGCCGCAGGTGCCAACCGTTGTTGCCACCGTCATCGGCGGTGACCAGTACTCGACGCGCCTGAGGATACAGAACGGCGGCCCTCGGTATGCCACCAACCACGGATCGAAGCTACCGCGAACGCGCCGGTATCGTGGTCCGTGACAACGTTAACTTAACGAAGTCGGCGTTGCGCCCAGCCTAGATCCCGTAGGATAAGCGCGGGGTACCTTCAGGCCCCGGGAAAATCATGCCCGTTGTGACCTTCTCCGCCGTCCCTTTTTTGCGCCGCCGGCGGCCCGGGTTCTGGTAATTGCCGATCAATTCCTTCTTCTTGGTGTCCACCGAAACGACTGGCTCACCTGGAGCGCAAAGCGTTTTTGACGGCACGGTTGCTATCCCGGAACTGCGCGTCGCGATCGGGCTGATCGTCCCCCTCCCCGGTTTTGCGGTTGCCCTGCAGACTGTATCCACCGTCCTTTCGAAGTTGAGTGACTGCGTCGTCCGCCGCCCTCGTGGCGAATTCGCCGAGGCCGAGTGGGGCGGCTGGGAGTTCCTCAACGCCCTTTGTCAACGTGCCGCGCGACAGGCCAGAGGCGCGGCTCACCCGCGAAAGACCGGCGGTCCAAAGTTGGGCGTCACGGCGGATGGCACTCTGCGTGCAAAGAAAAAGGTTAGGAAAGCTCGCATCTGCCGGGCGGGAAAAATAATGCTGAAACACAGTCGCCCGAAGCCCATTGGCGAACAAGAAGCGAAGAGCGAGATCGAACGGGTGTACCACGAGATTATGCAAACGATGCGCGTGACTGGCGTGAACCTGAACTTTCGCACCTGGGCGTCCTGGGAAAACTTCCTGCCCCCGTTGTGGTATGCAATGCGCCCCATCGTCGGAACGTTGGCATTCGAGCAAGCAGGAGACGAGGTTCGGAAGCGGACCGTTTCGGAGATGCTGGCTCTCCCAACAGTGACTGCGTTCCATCGTGCCGGTCTGGGGGAAAGCCAAGCCTTCCAAGCTCGCGCCGCTTTGCGCCTTTATCACTACATCAATCGGAAACTGCTCGTTTTCACCTCTGCGGTCAGGCTGGGACTGGTTTCCATATATCGAGAAATGCCTGTAACTCACGCGCAACAATCTCGTGCCGGTCGATCATTACAAAATGCTTTGCTTTCTCGATCGGTACAAGTTTGGCTCCGGGAATATCGCTTGCGAGCCGACGGAGAAGCCGCTCCCGTTGGTGGCGAACTGTGTCGATGCTCTGCGCGGTATCCGCTGCCGCCGCTCCAAGATGTGGCACACCTCAAGCCGTTGTTTCGGTTCGGCGGCGAGTGCTGCCGCGGCGACGGAAAAGCTTTGTATCGTGGGAGAGCGGACGAAGCGCCGCTGGAGCGGTGGGCCGGATTCAAGTCTAGAAGCGAGGCGGAATGAGCACGACTTTCGACGCGATCATCATCGGGACCGGCCAGGCGGGTCCGCCTTTAGCGCAACGTTTAGCTTCGTCGGGAATGAAGGTAGCCATCATTGAGCGCGGGCTATTCGGGGGCACCTGCGTGAACACCGGATGTATACCGACCAAGGCGATGGTTGCCAGTGCTTATGCTGCCAACATGGCGAGGCGCGCTGCTGAATACGGGGTGACGATTTCAGGTTCCATCACTGTCGACATGAAGCAGGTGAAAGCGCGCAAAGACCGGATCTCCGGCAAGTCCAATAGCGGCGTTGAAACATGGCTCAAAGGAATGAGCAACTGTACTGTTTTCGAGGATCACGCGCGCTTCGGGTCCGCGCGGGAAATCCATGCCGCAGGGAGGATTCTCACAGCGGATCAGATCTTCGTCAATGTAGGAGGGAGGGCCTCCATTCCACCGATTCCCGGGCTGAATGAGACAGGCTATCTGACCAATAGCACGATGATGGATCTCGATTTTCTTCCGTCACACTTAGTGATTCTCGGAGGCAGCTATATCGCGCTTGAATTCGGGCAGATGTTCCGGCGCTTCGGCAGCGAAGTGACAATCGTGGAGAGAGGCCCGCGATTGGTTGATCGCGAGGACGAAGACGTATCCAACGCGCTTCGCGAGATCCTTGAAAACGAGGGCATCACCATTCACGTGAATGCCAACATTACGAGTGTAGCGAAGCGCGATGGGGAAATATCGATCAAGGGCCTGCGGTCGGATGTTCGCGGCTCACATCTGCTGGTCGCCACCGGACGTAAACCGAACACCGATGATCTGGGCCTCGACAAGGCGGGTGTCGAAACCGACAAGCGAGGATATATCGAAGTTGACGATCAACTGCGGACGAACATCCCTGGCATTTGGGCCCTTGGCGATTGCAACGGTAAGGGTGCATTCACGCACACTTCGTACAACGACTATGAGATCGTGGCGGCGAATCTGCTTGATGGCGCGAACCGCCGGGTGAGCGACCGCATTACAGCCTATGCGGTGTATACAGACCCGCCGCTGGGCCGGGCCGGGATGACGGTGGAGCAGGCGCGAAAGTCCGGCCGGAAGCTGATGGTGGGGCAGCGTCCGATGACGCGAATCTCCCGGGCCGTGGAGAAGGGTGAGACGCAAGGATTCATGAAGGTTGTTGTCGATGCCGAGACGAAGGAAATCCTTGGCGCGGCAGTGTTGGGAACGGGAGGCGACGAAGTCGTCCATTCCATCCTCGATGTCATGTACGCGAAGCAACCCTACAAGCTGATACAAAACGCGATGCACATTCATCCGACCGTTTCCGAGCTGATCCCAACTATTCTGGGGGAGCTCAAAGAAGCATGACGGTCGAAGTGCGGCACCAGCTTCTTGCGCGCCTCTCGAATGCGCGCGCGGAGACGGACGAGCTACTCGCGCTTGTGCGTCCGGATTCGCTATACGAACGCCCGATCCCTGAACGCAATCGCATCATTTTCTATCTCGGGCATTTGGAAGCGTTCGATTGGAACCTGCTCCAGCCCCGACTTCCGGGCGTGCGTCCATTCGACCCTTCACTGGATCGATTATTTGCCTTTGGCATCGATCCGGTAGACGGTGGCTTGCCGGCGGACCAGCCCGCGGACTGGCCGCGGGAGTTGCAGGTGAGGGGATATCAGTCCGCGATTAGGGAAAGGCTTGACCAAGCCCTCGCGGGTGGACGGGATTGGGACAGCGACGAAGCGCCAACGACCCTGCTCAATGTGGCCATCGAGCATCGCTTGATGCATGCCGAAACGCTGACCTACATGCTGCACCAGCTTCCGTACGATCACAAGATCCAACCCGCGCAGCCTGCCGTTCAGGAAGACAGGCATCGGCCTCACGAGACCATTCCTGTTCTCCATGGCTTGGCGGCGCTCGGACTCTCCCGCGACGAAACTTCCGCCTTTGGGTGGGATAACGAGTTTGAACAGCACGTTGTAGAAGTCCTGGCGTTCGAGATCGACCAGCACAAGATAACCAACGGCCAGTTCCTCGATTTTATGAAGGCCGGTGGATACCGAGCCCGAGGCTTGTGGACCGAAGCCGGATGGCAATGGAAGGAGCAAGCAGGAATCGAGCATCCGGCTTTCTGGAAGCATGGTGACGCTGCATTCCGTTGCCGTGGAATGTTCGGCGATGAAGCATGGCGTCCGGACTCGCCGGTCTTCGTCAGTCAGGCTGAAGCGAGTGCCTACGCCGTTTGGCGGGGAAAACGGTTGCCCACCGAGTCGGAGTGGCACCGGTATGCCGGTGCGAACATCGCCGCCGACGGGTGGGAATGGACGTCGACCTTGTTCGCTCCATTCGCCGGCTTCCGGCCGTTCGCCTTTTACGCCGGATATTCGGCGGATTTTTTCGATGGCAAGCACTATGTGCTGAAGGGCGGTTCGGCAAGCACGGCCGGCTGCATGCTCCGGCCTTCGTTTCGGAATTGGTTTCAACCGCACTACCCGTTTTTATATGCGGGCTTTCGCTGTGCGAGTGGTGGAAAGGAATAAATATGCTTACGAACACCAGCGTAATTTCGTCAACGGCCGAGTTCGCCGCCGATGTGCGCACCGGGCTTTGTAGACAGGGTCAAAAGCAATTCCCGTCTAAATATCTCTACGATTCGCTCGGCTCAAGACTGTTTGAGGCGATTTGCGAACTGCCCGAATATGGTCTGACTCGTGCCGACGAGAGGCTTCTCCGACGACACGCGCGCGAAATCGCTTCGCGGCTTCCAGGCAATCTGCTGGTCTGCGAGCTAGGCAGCGGTAGTGGGCGCAAAACCCGCTACGTTTTGGAAGCGTTGGCGCTGCGGAGGCAGATCAGGTACTTCCCAATTGAAATTTCGCCCGCGGCACTGGCGGTTTGCCAGCGGGAACTGTCGGACATCGATTCGCTGACCGTCGTGGGGCTAGAGCGTGAGTATCTGGATGGGCTGCTGGAGGTGGCCGCGCAACGGGAAGATGATCAGCGGTTACTGGTGCTGTTTCTCGGCAGCACGCTAGGAAATTTCAGTCATCCTCACGATACGGAATTTCTTCGCGAGCTTCGGTTGATCCTTCGGGCCGGAGACGCCCTTCTGCTGGGCACCGACCTGATCAAACCGACGGTTCAGTTGGTCGAGGCTTACGATGACCCTCTGGGCGTCACCGCGGCTTTCAACCTGAATCTGCTGGTCCGTATCAATCGGGAGTTGGGCGCCGATTTCAATCTACGGCAATTCCGGCACCGCGCGAAGTTCAACGCCGCCACCAGCAGTGTGGAAATGCATCTCGAGTCGCAATGCGACCAAACCGTATCCATACCAGGGGCGCTGCTCACGGTGGATTTCCAATCAGGCGAAACGATCTGGACCGAAGACAGCCATAAGTATTCCCTCCACGAAGTGTCACAAAAGGCCAGGACAGCGGGCTTTCTTGTAGAGACTCAATGGATTGATCGTGAATGGCCGTTCGCCGAGAGTCTCCTTGTGGCAGATGTGCAATAATTCGGATTCATGCCACTGGTAGAGTTTTGCGACGTGGACTACAAGATCGCCGGACGGACAATTCTTTCGGGAATCAATTTTGCGGTGGAGGCTGGCGAAACGCTGATCCTGCTTGGCCGCAGCGGTTCTGGAAAGAGCACGGCGCTGAAGCTCACCAACGGAATGTTGTTCCCCAGCCGAGGCCGGGTTTTGGTGGATGGTAAGAGCACGCGCGAGTGGAATCCGATTGCGCTCAAACGCCGCATCGGTTACGTTATCCAGGATGTCGGGCTGTTCCCGCACTTCACGGTCGCTCGGAATGTTGGCTTGGTTCCGCGTCTGGACGGTTGGAAGGGACCGGACGTGGAGCGGCGCGTGGACGAGCTTTTGACCATAGTGGGCATGCCTGCCGGGGAGTTTCGAGACCGCTATCCGAGAGAGCTGTCTGGAGGGCAACGCCAACGGATCGGCGTGGCGCGTGCATTAGCGGCAGACCCGCCTTTGCTGCTTTTCGACGAACCATTTGGAGCGCTCGACCCGGTGACGCGATTCGAGCTCCAGCAACAGTTCCTGAGTTGGCAGAAGGATTTCCGTAAGACCTCAATCTTCGTGACGCACGACGTCCGCGAAGCAATGCGATTGGGCAGCCGCATTGCGATGCTGGGCGGCGGTCGCATTGAGGAGATCATCGCGGCAAACGATTTTCCGAATGCCGAATCGACCGAGGCCCACGCCTTCCTGAAGTCTTTGTGAGCATCATGCGCACCGACCTGGCCCAGGACATCGTACGACTCACCGGCGAACATCTGACGCTGGTGGCAAGCGCCATGGTCATCGCCATTCTGCTGGGAGTTCCGTTGGGGATCGTCGCGACGCGCCGGCCGGGCGCGCGCCGGTGGATCCTGGGAATGGCGAGCGTGATGCAAACCATACCAAGCTTGGCCCTATTCGGATTTCTGATTCCGATTCCCTTGATTGGTGGCATCGGACAGCGCACCGTGATCGTCTCTCTCTTTCTGTACGCATTGCTGCCCATCCTGCGGAATACGTTTGTCGGAATCAACGGCGTCGATCCGGCAGTGTCCGAGTCGGCGGTGGCGATGGGGATGACCGACGCTCAATTGCTTTGGCAGGTGCAGTTACCGTTAGCCACACGGACCATTCTCGCAGGCATTCGAGTCGCCACCGTCACGACAATTGGGACCGCGACGATTGCGGCGGCTATTGGCGGGGGCGGCCTCGGGGTTTTTATCTTTCGCGGCGTTGCCTCAGTGGATACGACGCAGATTCTTGCTGGAGCTATTCCATCCGCGGGATTGGCGCTTCTGGCAGATTGGGGATTGGCATGGTTGGAACGAAAACTCTCGCCGGCATAAGCATCTTTCTTGCGCTGAACGGGTGTTCGCCATCGGGATCGAAGCACTCGATCAAAGTCGGCTCGAAGAACTTCACTGAGCAGGTGATTCTAGGGGAGATCATCGCGCAGCATTTGGATCGCAGGTTGAAGGCGCCCATAGAACGGCGTTTGAACTTGGGGGGCACCCTGCTGGCACACCAAGCCTTGCTGGCGGGCGAGATCGATCTTTATCCGGAATACACCGGCACCGCTCTCACGGCGATTCTCAAGCAGCCCGTAACGAGCGCGCCCGCGGATGTGTTGGCGCAGGTTCGATCGGCCTATCTGAAGCAGTTTCAGACCGAATGGCTCGACCCTCTCGGCGTCGACAACGGGTTCGCAATGGTCGTTCAAGGAGCGGAGGCAAGAAGTATGAACCTCGAGACTCTCAGCGATGCCGCACGCTTTATGGACCGTTGGTCGCTCGGAGTGGGATATGAATTCGAGCAGCGGCCAGATGGGTTGCCAGCCCTCACCAAGACGTATGGTTTCCAATGGAAGGGGCGTCCAAGGAGCATGGATCTCGGCTTGCTCTACGCGGCGCTCCAGCAGGGACAGGTGAAGATGATCGCCGCGAACGCCACGGACGGCTTACTCTCCAACCTCGATTTGAGGGTGTTGCGGGACGACCGGCATGCCTTTCCACCGTATGAAGTCGCAGTCGCTGTGCGGCAGGATTCACTTCGGGGCACGCCTGGACTTCGCGAGGCGCTGCTAGAACTGTCCGGGAAGTTCACCAACTCCGCGATGCAGAAACTCAACCAGCAAGTGGATGGCGAACATCGTTCCGTAGCCGAAGTAGCCAGGGGGTTTTTGAAAGCCGCAAAACTCGATGTCGATCGCTAATCCAGTTCATCCGATGCGACACTCGCACACTGCAAACCTTGGGCGAGCGGCGCTTGTGGCGGACAAAAACAAACTGCCTGGATTCTCGTTTCATCGAGCATATCGAACTTGAGTTCTTTGTGGAACACCTCTAGCTAGAGACCTCTAGAGAGCTGTATTCAATGGAGTTGCATGCGTGCTTATGGCGAGCGGGAGACGGCACGGCAGCCGAACGGCGGCAGCCGGATAAATCTAATGGAGCCCCGCGGATGCGGAAACGGTCGCCAATACAGACCTCGTCGGGAAGGACTTCCACGGTGAAGGAGTTGCGCGTAATCCGCCCAGAGTGGTGCAAACCGAGCACCCAATCTGGAGCACCGGACTGTAAAGCCATCGTCGATTAGCCAGAATCCGCAAAACCTGACTCAACTATTAGGGCTAAAGACCGAAAAGATGGCGAGCACAAAGTCGTACAATTAGCCAAGGCCGGGCGGATCGCGGCCTACGATCTGAAACGGAGAACACGATGTCCAACACCATATCGACCTTGCTGCTTCGTAATTTAAGCGACGTATTTGGCGAAAACGACCCCAGTCCGTCGTCGCGCTGCAATCGACGAGATCTTTCATTCATGAAGAAGCAGTATTCTATGACCCTCAAGGCGGTATCTTTCGTGGCCGAGACGAGATAGATCGTATTGCTGGTGTGCTAAAGGCAACACACCCAGATTTCGCATATCAGCCCCTCTCCCCTCCCGAGGAACTAGGTGATTCCGGACGGGTTCGATGGGTCGCTGGTGCGCCTGGCAAAGCACCAGCTTACGCGGGAACCGATTTTATCGTCGCCCGGAACGGTCGCATTGCTTCGGTCTATCTCTTTTTCGACAATCTTCCTTAAAGCAACAAATGCGAAACCTCAATGAGATCGAACGCTCTGTTAAGGCCATTGAGTTGAAAAGCCTCACGGCAGCAGGAAAAGCCGTAAAGCTGCCAAAATCTAATATCAGAAGCGAAATCAAAGATCTTGAAGATCGTTAACTTCATGACTGGCCAGACGCGGTCGTCGCTTAGTTGATGCGCGACGGGCGAAGGGCCTCAACAGCATTAGCAGCTCTCACAGGGAAAATACGGAAAATACCCACTGCTTCCCCGGGCACCATCCTACTGTTCATGAATCCGGCTCTTTGTTTGCTTACTCTATTTCTGCCCGCGCCCTTTGTGGCGTCAACCGTCTCTTTTGAACCAAATCGCGGACAGACAGATCCCGTCGTCCGCTATTTGGCGCGGACCTCGACAGGCGTTCTTTTCCTGCGAAATCGCATCGGCCACGTGTAACGCCGAGCGCAACCGCTCGCCCGATCCGCCAACCAGCGAACTCCACATCGCCGATAGATCGAACGCCACCGTCGGGATGCCCGCCGTGTTTCCGGCAGCCTTGGCAACTTCACTCTTGGCCGCGCCCGGCGGACCTATGGCGATGACTCCATCAGCCCTACGATCCTGCATCCACGTGAGCATCGTGCCGGTCATCTCGGTCTTCACGCCCGACATGTCGGTGCCCGTGCCGGCGAATGCCTTCTCGATCTCGTTCACGAAGAAGACTACGCGCGGCGCCCCCACCCTTCGGATGCAAATGGAAATTACAGAAACGAACCCGGACAGGCTATGGAAAACAATCGGAAATCATGTCTTTTGCTCCCCGGTTTCTATCGCTCTCGTGGGTTCGAAACGTCGAACCCAAGGCTTGAAACACGGGGATTTGAAATGCCTTCGCCATATTCCATCGAGGGACCCATCACGCGTACGTTCATCCCGGCTTTACCAGGCATCGCCCTGCGGGCACAACGGTTGAGGCGAAACTCAGGCGGGCTTCTAATCAGAGCAACTTCGTGATCGCCGCTTCGATCCGCGCGATCGGAGTCTCCCCGAAGAACGCCTGCACCTTCTTGCCAGTCTTGTCGTAAAGGAACAACGCCGGCAGCGCCCCTTGCCACTTCGGATCCAGCGCGCCAATGAACTTATCGTCATCCTTCGCGCGCTTCACATAAGCCGGCAGCGCATCCGCACCGGTGCTCTTCAGAAACTTCGGAGCCGCATTCACGGTCTCCGGCTCATCGGCGGAAATTGTGACGATCTCAAGTCCCCGAGCCTTGAACTTGGCCTGCAACTTCACCAACTGCGGCAGTTCCGCACGGCACGGGACACACCACGTCGCCCAGAAATCCACCAGCAAAACCTTGCCCTTGAATCCCGACACCAGCCTCGGATACGATACTTCATCCACCGGCTTCAACAGCAACTGCTGCGCCGACGCGATCGAGCTCAAAAACACCAACAAGAATGCGAGTCTCATGATTGCTTCTTCGCGCGATGCAGCACGCATCCGAACGCTTTCAGTTCCTTCACCTTTGGATCCTTGCCCGCAAGCACCGCATCCAGCGCATCGCGCAAGCCATGGGTTTTGACGCGAGCCTCGTTTGTGGCATCGTCAATCGCACCGTGATATCGCACCTCACCGGCCGCATCGAGCAGAAACATTTCCGGAGTGGTTTGTGTACCCATCCGATCTGCCGCGCGATTGTTGTAATCCTTGTAAATCGGGAAGGGGATCCGCGCCTGCGTCGCGTAGACCTCGATCTCAGCGGCGGATTCATTGGCGTTCGCGTCCACGAATACAAACGCGACACCTTTCGCCGTGTAAGTCGCAAACAACGATTTCATTCGCGACTGATAGGCCTGCGAGACCGGGCATTTGATGCCGATAAAAGCAACGACGGTTGCCTTCGCGCCTTTCAAATCCGAATACTGGACCGAGGCACCCTGCAGCGTTGACAGTTGAAATGAGGGAGGCTCAACCACCGCTGTGAGGAACAACAACAGAGGGAACAATTATTTTTTCTCCAGCTTGAGATCCATGATGGCTTTCTTGCGCGCATCGTAGACGCTGAGCATACGAGTCTTGCTGGATGTGCCCTGCAATTCGCTTTTCACTTCATAGTCGTTGTTAATGCTGAGGCCATAGAAGTGATAGCGGCCGTCCTGCTTGGTGACGAACGAACGCACCTGCAATGACTTCATATCCTTCAACTGGACGATCGCACCCTCGAGAGGCTGATCGCTGTCCGCGCCAGTCACAACGCCTTGGATCGACCGCTTGGTCGCCTCTTCGGCTTTTTCTTTCCTGCTCTGCCCGAATACAACTGGCGAGGCGATGAGCAAGAGGCACACAAGAATAGTTCGCATAGCTGCTACTTCGATGCTGGCAGAAGCATGAACGTTACGTCAATTCGCTCTTCCCCGCCCCGGGTCTCGGCAACTTTGGTTTCGGGCTTCATTCCGGGCACCTTGACGGTGACTTTGTACTTCGCTCCATCGATCGGAGCCACCCTGAAAGCGAACTCACCGCGCGCGTCCGACACGGCCTTCTGGCCTTTCAACTTCGAACCGTTGACAACGGCCTGTTCCGGTTCCAGCGTGACCTCGGCCCCGCGCAACGCGAAGCCGGGATCGCGAAAAACCGTCCCCGCAACGATGGCGTAGAGATCGGCTGATTTCTTCTTCCCCGCAAACAGCGAAAGACCGATCAGACCGAGAAACGAGCGCCGCGTGCTACCAGTCCTCTTCCTCATCTTCACTTTCTTCTTCTTCATCTTCGTCTTCAAAGTCGTCGTCTTCCTCGTCTTCATCTTCCGCTTCTTCGGCGGATGCGAGTTCCAACGGTTCTTTGCTCTTCACTGCAAGCGTCTCACCGCACTCTTCACAAGTCAGTTCGTCGCCTGCGTCGAGATCTTCTTCTTCCACATCGAGGACGGCATCGCACATTGGACAGGTGACCATAGCTCTTCTTCCCTTAAAGACCTTCTTCCCTCAAGTGAGCATAACGCGACCGAAAGCCCGGACGCGATACGCGGTAGTCTTCTACTCCTAACACAGAATCCCCACATCAAGCACGCGTGAGCTTGCCAAGGATCGCGGATCGCTTCGCACCGGTAGCCGTGCGGACGTTCCCCGGCTTGCGTTGAATCGTTCGCCACGCCAGCAGGGCGAATGCCAATGCCTCTTTGAAGTCGGCATCGATACCGAATTCCGCAGTGGTAGTAACGCACAATTCGGTGCTTTTTTCCAATAATTCCATAAGAAACGAGTTGTGGGCACCGCCACCTCCCACGATTAGATCGTGGTATTCGCCCTTCGTTTGGCGGAGACCCGACCCTACGCTCACGGCTGTGAACCAAGTGGCTGTGGCAATGAGATCCCGCAGGGGAAGGCCAGAGGCGATCATTCTTTCGACAAACTCTGAGCCGTATTGTTCGCGCCCCGCCGATTTCGGAGGCTTGCGTTCGAAATAGGGGTCTGAAAGCAACGCCCCCAGCAGGGCTGGGTTCAGGATCCCCGTCCGGGCAATCGCGCCGTTGCGATCGAACGTTTTTTTGCCGTCGGAGAGACGCGCAACCAATTCATCGATGATCATGTTCGCGGGTCCGGTATCGAAGGCGACGACATCGTCGAGCTTCGCGTTCGCGGGGATCGCGGTGATGTTCGCGATACCGCCCAGATTGAGAGCGATGCGTCCGCGCTTCGGGTGGCGGAACAGCATAAAGTCCACCAGCGGAACCAGCGGCGCACCTTGCCCTCCCGCGGCGATATCGCGCTCGCGGAAGTTGCTCACAACATCCACACCCGTGCGCTCCGCAATCACGGCGGCTTCGCCGATCTGCAGCGTGTTCAACTGGCCCTCGTGGAAAATCGTTTGCCCATGGCAGCCAATCAGTTCGAGGGTCTCCATTCCAATCCCGGCCGACTTGCAAGCGGCAAGCACCTCCGAAGCATAGATTTCACCGAGCTGAAAATTCAAGCGCGAGATTGCAGAAACGTGCGCCACGGCATTCGAAACCGCGAGAATCGCCGCCTTGACCAATTTTGGATAAGCCGCGTGATGCGTCGCGACAACCTTAAACTTGCCGGAACCATCGATGTCCACAATGGCGACATCCACGCCATCGAGTGAGGTTCCACTCATAATACCCGCGACTCGCATCGTCATTTGCCCAGTTCTTTCTGGAGATCGTGCAAGATCCGCAATGCTTCCACGGGACGCAGTTCGTCGATATTTATCGCGCGGATCTTCGCCGCCAGTTCGTATCCTACAGGCTCAAACATTTGGATCTGCATCGTCTGTTCCGCACGCCGCTGCTGCTTCTTCGCAGGAGGCTGCAACACCTCGCTCACCTCGTGTTCCTTGTTCTCATGCAGCGCCAGCACCTCACGCGCCCGCTCAATCACAGAGCGCGGTAACGCCGCCAAACGCGCGACTTCGATACCATAGCTGCGATCCGCACGGCCCGGCTGCACTTTGCGTAAGAACACAATCCGATCGCCCGCCTCTTTCACAGCGACATTCAAGTTGCGGACGCCTTCCAACTGCTCGGCGAGCTCAGTGAGTTCGTGATAATGCGTCGCAAACAGCGTCTTCGCACGGATGTTTTCGTGGATGTGTTCCACCACAGACCAAGCCAGGGCAAGGCCATCGTAAGTGGCCGTGCCGCGCCCGATCTCATCCAAAATCACCAGGCTCCGCTCTGTCGCGGTGTTCAGAATCACGGCGGTTTCGGTCATTTCCACCATGAACGTCGAACGGCCGCGCGCGAGATTATCCGCCGCTCCAATACGTGTAAAAACGCGGTCGACAATCGGCAGCACAGCCGAATCCGCCGGAACGAAGGAGCCCATCTGCGCCAGAATCGTAATCAGCGCCGCCTGCCGCAGATACGTCGATTTACCGCCCATGTTGGGACCTGTGATCACAGAAATAAATTCTTTGCCAAAGAAAACATCGTTGGGGATAAACCGCACCGAATCGCGCTCGGCAAGCTTCTCAATCACCGGGTGCCGACCCGCCATAATCCGCAGATCACCCGACGCGGACACCTGTGGACGCGTATAGCGATTCTCCGAGGCCACCTGCGCCAGCGCCGCAGTGAGATCAAGTTCCGCGACCGCATTCGCCGTCGCGCGGATGCGCGCCGCAAACGACGCCGCAAGCGTCCGGATCGCATGAAAGATCTCTTTCTCAATCATCAGCATCTTTTCCTCGGCTTCGAGGATCTTGACCTCAAGCACCTTCAACTCGGGCGTCGTAAAGCGCTCGGCATTCACCAAAGTCTGCTTGCGTTCATAATCCGCAGGCGCATTCTGTAGATTGGCTTTCGAGATTTCGATGTAGTATCCAAAGACATTGTTGAAGCGCACCTTCAACGACTGTATGTTCGTCCGCGCACGTTCGCGAAGCTCAATCTGCGCAAGATACTGCTTGCTGTTGCGGCTGATATCGCGCAACTCGTCGAGTTCACGACGGCAGCCATCCCGGATCGTTCCGCCATCGGCAATATTCACCGGAGGCTCATCGGAAATGCTCTGCAGAATGTGGTCGCGAACCTCCGGGATCTCATCCAGCCCAGCGGCGATCTCCTGCAATCGCGAGGCAACCGAAGAGCGCAAGCGTTCGCGCAACGGCGGGATCCCGTCCAACGAACGCCCCAGGGCCAGCATCTCTCGCGGCGTGGCATTGCCGAGGGTCACTCTCGCAAGCAGCCGTTCCAAATCTAAGATCGCGCCCAATTGCTTGCGGATTTCGCTGCGCAGAATCGTCTGTTTCAACAGTTCCTGAACCGCATCGAGACGCAGTTCGATCTCAGCGACCTGAATCGAGGGCCGCAGCAATCGGCGACGCATCAATCGCCCGCCCATCCCGGTGGAGGTCTGATCGAGAACGCTCAACAAGGTCGAATCGCGTCGCTCGCCCGCGAACAGTGGCTCCACCAACTCAAGGTTCCGAACCGTCACCGCATCCAGCACCAAAGACTCCGAACGGTCGTAGAACGCAGGGCGATCCAGATGATCCAAAGCCGCACGCTGCGTATCTCGCAGATAGTGCAGCACCGCGCCAGCCGCGCCGACGGCGAGAGGCTTGGCTTCGAGTCCGCAGCCGTCCAAGGACAAGAGTTTGAAGTGATCGAGCAGTGCGCGCTCAGCGTTGTCGAAGCTCGAAACCCACGCTTCCACTTCAGTCTGCAGACATTGCGCCACATGTAAACGGAGCGATCCGGGAACCAGCAACTCGCGCGCACTGAGATTCTCAACCGCTGCCGGAACTTCATCCAAGTCCAACTCAGTGACCCGGAACTCGCCCGTCGAAATATCCACATGCGCTAAGCCCGCGCGGTTTTCGCGAATGCAAACAGCAGCCAAATAGTTGTTCTCATGCGAGCGCAACAACGAGGCTTCCGTCGCGGTGCCAGGAGTGACGATGCGGGTGATCTCGCGGCGAACCAAGCCTTTTGCGGCCTTGGCCTCTTCCACTTGATCGCAGAGAGCAACGCGATACCCCTTCTGGATCAGGCGCGCAATGTAGTTTTCAGAGGAGTGAAAAGGAAAGCCGCACATCGGAATGGCATCGCCTTTTTCCTTATTACGAGCTGTGAGGGTGATTTCGAGTTCGCGGGCCGCCGTGACGGCGTCATCGAAGAACAGTTCGTAGAAGTCCCCGAGGCGGAACATCAACAGAGCGTTGGGAACCTGCTGCTTGACGGAATGGTATTGCCGCATCAGCGGCGTTGACGGCTCTTGAGAGGACGACATGGATTCTAATGCCGCAGAACGGCGGGAGCTTCCATTATCGCCCTCTCCAGAGCGGAAACACTACTTCTTCACAGGAATCATCGCACCGGCAGCCGACGTCGTGATGCTGTTCATCATGACTATCACCGGAATCATTCCATCCGGAGTCGAATCCGGAATGCGTATGCGCAACTGCTGTGCGCCGCTGATCGAGCCAACCGTGAGTCCGAGATACTGGACATCCGAAGCCGCGAGCACGGTTTCACCGAGCATCACGGTGTACGGGCCAGGAACGCGAGCTTCCGAAAGCACGATTTCGCCATTCTGCCAAACCGGATCGGTGAGTCCGAACCCGGTGCCGGCAATGATCACAACCTCGCTTGGCTTGGCGGGACGCGAACCAGCAAGCACATCCGGATCGCCAATGACCGTGCCGTCAGCCAGGCGCGCACGCACGAACTTGCTATCCACCGTATAGAATGCCGGAGCCACCATCGCCGACATCACGGTGCCGACATCCGAACGCAGTTCATTGGACTTGCCAGGATTCGCAATCACCGTCACCACATGAGGACCGGGATCCACAATCCAAGGTGCCTGCACCGTCAATTCTGCTGGAGTCGCCCGAAGAATCGCCGTCTGCTGCCCATTGATTTCCACGGCGACGCAGCTGAACTGCTTCGGATAAAAGCCGTTGGCGAAATTACCGATGCCAGCCGAACGCTCGATCCCCGCATTCTGCAGTGCGGTGCCGGTAATGCGGAGCAACATGTTCGGCGAAAGAGCAGGCATGCCGGAGGCATCGCTGATCACACGATTCAGAGTCGGGCGAGGATTCGAGCATCCAGAATTCGGCGATAGCGAGAGGCGCTTGGTGGTCGAGTAGATGCGATCGTTCTGATTGCCCTCGCCATTGTTCGCAGCATTGCCGACAACGTAGAACATGATGTCACCCACTTCGTTGGCTGGCGGAGTCCACTCGAAGGTGAACGAAGCACCGGTGCCAGCGGCGGTAACTGGAGCGTTCGCGTGAGCCACAAACTGGCGGGCACCTTCGCAGGATGCGCCGGTTCCATCGCAGCGGGTAATCACATCCGCGCCACCGGTGAACGATCCAGCTTGATCGTTGGTGTTGTTGACCTGACGAGCCGTCAACTGAAAGCCCCACTTCACCGCCTGCGGATGCGAAACTGTGACCTTCACGGTTTGCGCCACACCGGGTGTGTAGGTGTCGGCGGTTTCAACGGTGACGTTGCCGATGGTGTCGGGATTCAACGCAAACGACCTATGACAGGCGGTGCAGGTGGCACCGGCGTCGTCAGTGGGCACGCCGGAACGGCGAGCCGGGGGATTACGAGTGAATCCCATCAATATCTCGGGAATCAGTAGACAAGCGAGCCAGAGCAGTCTAGACATAGACCTTCCTTAGTTTCGTATTCTTGGTCCCGGTAGAACGAAGCAACATCCCCACCGGGCGTGACGGGCAATGGGTACTAGTCTATTCGGAAATTTCCGTCTTGGGAAGGGGGTAACGCAACTTTTGTAACGCTTTTGTAGCGATTGTGGAAAGGGGCAAGCCCTCGGCAGCCCAGCGAAACGACGAGGGAATCGGACTAAGTGTGGCCCTCGAAAGCAGACACCGGTAGCGCCGAAAGGTAATCTGGTGCGAAAACTTCGCCTCTGTTTCCCCAACAATCGCGTGTGGTAGATCTGCGGCTTCCGGAAGATCCCAAAAACCGGCAACCCGGGTGGAAGGCTTCAGCAGCACCCGCCCTGCGCGATTCTGAATCAACAGCAGTTGCAGTTCGAGCTGCTCTTGCTTGTGGACACGCAGCTTCACCGGCAGAGATGTCTGCGTCCCCGCAACACGCGCTTCACACCAACGGCTCAGAGGACACGCGCCACACTGTGGATTGCGAGGTGTGCAGACCGTCGCGCCGAGTTCCATGATCGCTTGGTTGTAGTCACCCGGATGCCGCGTATCGAGCATCTGCTGCGCACGCTCTGCAATGCGCTTGCGCGTGGCCGGGGCCGCGATGTTCGATGGATCGTTGGAAAGCCGCGCGATCACGCGCAACACATTGCCGTCCACTACCGCATACGGCAGGTTGAAGCTAATGCTTGCCACCGCCGCCGCTGTGTAGTCGCCAATACCGGCCAGAGCGCGAATCTCATCGTACGTCGACGGAAACATTCCATTCAACATTTGTTTCGCGGCTTTCTGCAGGTTCCGGGCACGCGTGTAGTAGCCAAGCCCCGCCCAGTGCGCCAGCAGATCGGGCTCATGACCTTCGGCGAGAGACTGTATGGAAGGGAAACGGGCGAGAAACTTCTCGTAGTAGGGTATGACTGCCGCCACGCGCGTCTGTTGCAACATGATCTCAGAGATCCAGACGCGATACGGATCGGAAGTGCGCCGCCACGGCAGGTCGCGCCGCACTCCCCCGTACCAATCGAGTAACCGCTTGCGAAAGGACGCGTTCAACTGGCTTTTTTCGCAGCGGGAACGGCGGCAGCCTTGGCCGCAGGTTTTGCTGCCGCAGGCTTCGCGACGGCGGACTTCGTGGGATTGGCGGCGGCAGGGCCACCTTCGGCGATCAACTTATCCAGCGCCCTGCGGATGTTCGCCGCTTCGGCGCTGAAGAACACCTGATCGCTTCCCATGTACTGCTCGCGGATCACGCCCTTCTTATCGATGAAGAACATAAACGGAACGAACGTCCGCATCATCGGCGACCATTGTCCGAAAGCCTGGAACTTCATCAGTTCCCCTTCGCCAATCGGAAAGTTGGGATTGTACTGGGCAATGAACTTCCTGGTCGGAGGCATACCCTCCGTATCGATCGTCCCAGCCAGAATCTGCACGCCCTTGCCCGCATACTGATTGTTGATGCCGTTCAGGACCTGAACGGTATTTTGGCAGTGCGGTCAAGTAGTGAGCAAGCCGGAAAGCAGAATGACTTTGCCTTTATAGTCACTCAACGAAACCGCCTTGCCCGAGGGAAGCGTCAGTGAAAACGCTGGCGCAGGACGAGGAAGATCCTGGCCGGTGAGCGCCGCGGCGGTGAGCAGCGGCAGCAGGAGAATGAGTCTCTTCATAGATCGTTATTTCTTCTTCTGTTGTTGTGCGCGGGCGGTGGACGGTGGCGTGATGCCCTTTGTCCGCATGTAGCCCACGAGATTTCCGTAATGTTCGTTGAGCGAAGCGATCAGGCTCACCATGACATTGGCTGGCACGACCTTGCGCTCGCCGATGGTGACTTCCTGCACAGCCTTCGCATCGTCCAGATCCTTGAACGCGGCATCGCAGTAGGTGAACGAATCCGCCAGCGCTTTCGAGATGGCGTCTTTGCCCGTGAGGCCCATCACCGTCTTGGTTTCCGGCGGTGGCGGAACGCCCTTGATGTTCGCACAGAAGCTGTAGTTCAGCAGGGCTGTGTGCTCTATCCACTCGCCGAAGGGCCGTTGGGCCGGCGAGAGTTTGAACGAATAGTCCGCCTCAGGCATCACCTGCGCGGTGTCGTTGAGAAAGGTCTTGTAGCGCTCATAATTTCCTGTGAGCGCCTTAGTGAATGTGGCCTGCGCCATGCACGCCGAAGCGGCCAGCAGGGTGAAAACGATCGTGCGTTGCATCATCAATCACAAGTATACTTTGGGTGCGATCCTTGCCGTTCTTCTCACGTTGGCACAAACACCCTCTGGCCCAATGGACGCGCTGAAACCCCATCGGGTAACAATCGAATCGGTCGAATATCAAGGACGCAAGGCCGTACGCGTCACACCCAAAGAAGACTCCGGTGCCGAAGATCAACTGGCACCGTTGGGTGGACCCAGCTTTCGCCGGCACGCCGGGGCGCACGGGATCCCAAAAAGTTCGAGTGTTTTTACTTGCGCCCCACCAACGGACGCGCCGAGGATCAGGTGCGCAGGAATCACTCGTCGCAGTACATTTCGTTTCCCGAGTTTCCCTGGCATCGGCTTCGCAAAGAGTTCCCGGAGAAGTACGAGTCCTGCGTGGATCTTACACCGGGCGAGTGGACGCCTGTCAAAATCGTCGTCGATGGCACGACCGCGAAGCTTTACGTACACTAAACTCATCAGCGACTGCGTCAGCGCCGCAGGCAGCGCTCAACCAACGTTGATCGTCAACGACCTCAAACATGGCGATTCGCAAGGCGCGGTGGCCTTTTGGGTCGGCCCCGGAACCGACGCGCACTTCTCGAATCTCCAGATCACTCGGCGATAGTTCGGCCCCCGCCGACCATAGGCATGGGGCCTGTTCTCATTTCTTTGTCGCGGGTGGCACTGGCGGCTTGGGAGGCTCAGCCCCGGGCTTCGCTTCCACCGTATCGAAGATGATCGTGGACTCGGCCTTGAACTGCTTGTAGTCGTCGTAGCGAACCGTCTGCTTGATGCGCGTATTCTGCCCACCATCGAACTGCAGAACGTCATTGGCAAGCGTATAGGTGGGGAACCAATACTTACCGTCGATCTGTTCCCGGTACGTCTCAAACTTCGGATAACGGAAGTCCACGCCCTTCTTGCGAACGCCTGTGCCGCGTCCATACGACTTCACAATCTGCAAGTCGCGATCATCCACCCAAACCTGGCCTTGAAAGTATCGCTTGCCAGCTTCGAGTTTTTTGGGCTTGACGGCAAACACAAAGCAACCGATCTCATCGAGCATCTCCCGCCCCAAATACCGGACGTGATAATTCGGAAGCTCGGCCGCAGTTAAGACAAACGGCTGCGTACTGCGGAGATCCTGCTCATCGCCCGGATCCATCTGGATCAGCCGCAGGGTCGCCATCGGTGCCTTCACCACGTTTTCCGTACGCTTGCCCTGCAGGTTGAACGACACATCCCACACCTGTTCCCACTTGCCGCCGGGCGTGCCGTCTTCTTCGTATTCCTGCAGCTTCGCGGATTGGCGCCAGGTGTAACCCTCGCGGATCTTGGAGAACTCGCTTTCCTTTTCGGCGAACTTCTGGATGATTTCCTGAATGCGGGCCTCAGACAGATTATCATCCGCAGCCATCGCGAGGCCCACGGTTAGAGCGATCAAGGAGAACATACACTTCATCAGATGCACCTCGGTTGAAATCGGTTACGCGAGTAGCGCTTTGGCAATGGTCACACGTTGCATGTTGCTCGTACCCTCGTAAATACGGCCAATCTTGGCATCGCGATAGAGCTTTTCCACCGGATAGTCTTTGGTGAAGCCCACACCGCCCAACACCTCAATCGATTTCGACGCTACGTTTTCCGCCACTTGTGACGAGAAGTATTTCGCCATCGCCGCCTCGGTCACATAGGGCAGCCCCGCATCGCGCAATCGCGCAGCGTTGTAAACCATCAACCGCGTCGCTTCCACCTGCACGGCCATCTCGGCCAGTTCAAACTGCACGCCCTGGAACTCCGAAATGAGCTTGCCAAACTGCTTGCGCTGCTTCGCATAGGCCAGTGCGTGATTGAGCGCGCCCTGCGCCAGCCCAAGCATCTGGGCACCGATGCCGATGCGGCCCTCGTTCAATGTCTCGATCGCGATTTTGTAGCCCTTGCCAACCTCGCCCAAGACATTCGCCTTCGGAACCAGGCAGCCATCCAGGATCAGTTCGCAAGTCGAAGACGCGCGGATACCGAGCTTGTCTTCCTTCTTGCCAACCGAAAATCCCGGGTATTCGCGTTCCACCAAAAACGCGGTGATGCCTTTATAGCCAGCCTCTGGGTTGAGATTCGCGAAGACCAGAAAGAGTCCGGCTTCGGCGGCGTTGGTGATCCACAGCTTGCGGCCCGTGAGTGAGTAATGCTCGCCCGCGTCCACCGCGCGAGTCTGCAATGCAAACGCATCCGAGCCGGATCCAGCTTCCGACAGCGCATACGATCCCGGCAGATTCTTCGCGATGCGCGGCAGGTAGTGGCGCTTCTGCGCTTCCGTTCCCCAACGTTGAATCGCGTTATTGAAAAGGGTATTCTGCACGTCGACCACGACGCCCACCGAAGGATCCACCGCCGCAATCTCTTCGATCGCGAGGATCGATTGAAAGAAACTGCCGCCCTGCCCGCCGTACTCTTCAGGGATGTCGATCGACATCAGGCCCAACTCGAAGAGCTTCGCGTAGAGATCCTTGCGGATCACGCCCACTTCGTCCATCTCGCGCACGAGCGGCGCGATTTCCTTGCGCGCGAAGTCGCGCACGGAAGCCTGGAACATCTTCTCTTCTTGGCTGAGCTGAGTCAACGGTGGTCGGACTTCACTCGCAACGGTCGCTGTAGCGGACATGGATACTCCTCAAACCGATTGTAGAATGGACTCTACATGCCCGATTGGAAGCAAGCCGCACGTGCGATGGCCCCCGAGATCCCGGAAGCGCAGCTCGACGCGATCGCGCCAGCACTCGACAGCCTCGAAAAAGCCTTCCGCCCGCTGACCGCGGGCATAGACGCGGAAGATAGTCCGGCTGTGATGTTCTCGGCTTTCCCCGAAGCGGGCGGCCCGCAATGAACATCCTCGAAGCCGCCGCACAACTGCGGACACGGCAGGTTTCCAGCGTCGAACTCACACGCGCCTGCCTCGATCGCATCGAAGCCGCCAATCCAAAGGTCAACGCGTTCATCACAGTGACTCGCGAAGAGGCTCTGCGATCGGCCGCGGTGAGCGACGCGGAACTCGCACAAGGCACCGACCGCGGCCCTCTGCACGGCATCCCCGTCGCCTACAAAGATCTGATCTTCACCAAGGGCATTCGCACCACCGCAGGATCCAAGATCTACGAAAACTTCGTTCCCGATCACGACGCGAAACTCGTGCGCGACCTCGACCAGGCAGGCGTGGTCATGCTCGGCAAAACCGGTTTGCACGAACTCGCCTACGGCATCACATCGACCAATCCTCACTATGGTGCCGTGCGCAATCCCTACGATCTTGAGCGCATCCCCGGAGGTTCCAGCGGCGGATCGGGTGCGGCTGTCGCCACCGGAATGTGCTTTATGGCGATGGGCAGCGACACGGGCGGATCCATTCGCATCCCGGCATCGTTCTGCGGAACCGTTGGGTTGAAACCAACCTTTGGGCGCGTCAGCAATCACGGCTGTTTTCCCCTCGGATTCTCACTCGATCACATGGGTCCTTTGACGCGCACCACGCGCGACGCGGCCATCTGTCTCGAAGCGATGTCCAGCCTTCGAGGCAGCGTTCCAGCAAAATCATCTGGGATTCGGGGCCTTCGCATCGGCATCCCAAAGAACTACTACTTCGAGCGCACGCAGCCAGAAGTCGCGGCAGGCGTTCGAAAGATGGCCGAGACAGCCACGGCACTCGGCGCGGAAGTGAAAGAAGTCGAAGTCATGGACATTGACGCCATCAACGCCGTGGCTCGCATCATCCTGTTGGTGGAGGCCACTGCCGCCGTCAGCCAACATCTGCACAAACGCGAACTCTTCGGCGCGGATACACTCGCACTCTTCGATCAAGGCCGATTGATCCCAGGCGTCGACTACGTGAACGCCCAGCGCCTCCGCAAGCGATATCAAGACGAGTTCGCCAAAGTCTGGGCCCATTGCGATTGCCTCTTCGCACCCGCAACGCCAACTACCGCACCAAAGATCGGACAAACACGGATGATCATCGACGGGGTGGAAGACGACGTGCGCCTCGCCACAACGCGGCCTATGCGCGCGATCAATGTATTGGGACTTCCCGTGCTCTCGCTGCCTTGCGGCCAGGATCCCGCCGGCTTGCCGATGGGCTTGCAAATCATCGGTAGACTATGGGACGAAGCAACCCTGATCCGCATCGGCGCGGCACTCGAAGACGCCGGCGCGGCAGCGATTCGACCTCCAACATGCTGATCGATCTGGGAAAGTTCGTCGAAGCCGAGCGTCCTCATTGGGACGCTCTTGAGGTTTTGTTGAAGCGCTTCGAGAACAATCCCGATCTGCTATTACCCTTGGATGAAGCACAGCGCTTCCACTATCTGTATCAACGCTCTGCTTCTGCGCTCAACAAAATCGGAACCTTCGCCTCAGAGCCAGAATTGAAACGCTATCTCGAATGGTTGGTTTCGCGGGCTTACGCAGAGATCCACGAATCGCACGACCGCAAGAGTTTCAACCCTTGGAAGTGGTTTACGATATCGTTTCCGCGAACGTTTCGCCGACGATGGCAGGCGTTTCAGATGTCGATTGCACTCACCGTTCTGGGCGTGCTGTTCGGATGCATCGCCTTGGCGATCGACCCCGAGGCGAAGTCCGTCATCATGCCCTTCAGTCACCTCGGAGGCAAGCCCAGTGAGCGCGTCGCGCAAGAGATGAAGGACAAAGGGGAACGCCTCAGCGGTCACAAAGCGCACTTCTCAGCGGAACTCATGACCCACAACACCAAGGTCACCATATTCACCATGGGCTTGGGCATCACCTTCGGATTGGGCACCATATTGCTGCTCTTTTACAACGGCGTGATTCTCGGCGCGGTTGCGTTCGATTACATCGCCGATGGCCAATTGATTTTTCTGTTGGGCTGGCTTTTGCCACATGGCGTGATTGAGATCCCCGCCATTCTGCTTGGCGGTCAAGCGGGCTTCGTCATCGCGCATGCGTTGATCGGTTGGGGAAGCCGCGTCAGCCGACGCGAGCGGTTCCGCATCGCAAGCCCGGATATCGTCACCATCATGGGAGCGGCCGCCGTCTTTCTGATATGGGCCGGAATCGTAGAAGCCTTTTTCTCGCAGTATCACGAGCCGGTGCTGCCGTATGGCGTGAAGATCGCTTTCGGATGCGCCGAGTTCGCTGCCCTGGTTTTCTTCCTCTGGCGGGGAGGGCGTAGAGCCGCATGAGAGCAACCTCGCCATCGCACTACGACTCGCTACCGATCCGTACGCCAGAAGGCATCGAGTTTTCACTTCCTCTCGCTGGCCCGGTCAGCCGGCTGATGGCCCTCGCGGTCGATCTCATGGTGGTTGGCGCAATTGGAAAGGGTATCCAAATGCTCACCGCACCGTTTCTCGCATTGAGCGTGGATGCCGGCTCTGCGATCCAAATCCTGCTCTTCTTTGTCGTCAACTTTCTGTATGGAATCTTGTGCGAGTGGCTGCTGCATGGGCAGACGCTGGGCAAGCGAATCCTCAAACTTCGCGTCGTGGACGCCGCCGGACTAAGGCTCGAACCCAGCCAAATCGTGCTCCGGAACCTGTTGCGGCTGGTTGACGGACTCCCCGCGTTTTATCTGCTCGGCGGCTTCACATGCTTACTCAACAAACGCATGCAGCGCCTGGGAGACATCGCTGCGGGCACCGTCGTGGTGCGCGTCCCGGAAGTTGCCCAACCAGATCTCGATCAAATTCTCGGGTCGAAATTTAACTCGCTACTCGAACATCGCCACCTATGCGCGAGGCTGCGGCAGCGTGTCAGGCCAGAACTCACGGCTCTGGCACTGCAAGCGCTGATCCGTCGCGATCAGTTGGACGCAAACTCACGACTGGCGGTCTTCAAAGATCTTGCCGGTCACTTCCGGCAGTTGGTGACGTTTCCGCCGGAAGTGACCGAAGCGATTGGCGACGAACAGTATGTCCGCAACGTCGTCGAAGCCCTTTATCGCAAGTAACTACTGCACGCGATCAAGCAATGACAGAATGTAGAATGGCGCGCCGCCGCCCATACTGTCCACGGCGATGAACGTGGTGATCAACTTCTCTCCCAACAACAATCTGCTGCTGTCGATCGCAATCTCTTTCGAGCCGGCGGGAGTCACGCGTGCGGCATACTGCTGCAACGATGCCACGGGCAGATATCCCGAGGCGGCGCCGAAGGGAACATTGTTCAGCACAGCATCGCGATTGCGAACAGACAAAAACGGCCCACCGAAGTAGACATCCACGCTCGGAGCCGACGGTGCAGCGTGAACAACGCGCACATGAGCCTTGCCATCGGCAGGCAAAGCGTTATTGTCAACAAGAACAATGAGCCGGAACGGATTCGGTCTGCCAGCAGTCACAAACCCAGCGGCGATCACAGTCACGTCCTGGCCGACACCCAAAGTCGCAGTGGTCTCGGTGACAATCGTCTCGGTTCCGGCAACGCGAACCTGAAACGTATGCTGGCCCGCGGGCAGCATCACGTAGTCTGTGTATTCAGTGAATGGCAACCGATCGATGGCGCGCTGTCCGTCGACGAGAACATCGACTGCGGGCGCATCTGGGCTGGCATGGACAACGCGAATTCGTTGCGCGAGCGCAACGTTCGAAAATAGGCACACGCCTAGCGTGGCGATAGCTAGTGAAAGCTTCATGGGGACACTCCTAATCGGTAGAGATCTGGCGCCGCTGTGGGATGGTGTGCGGCGCTCTGGATTGACGTTCCGGTCTTCTTGAATAGAGGCGTTCGTTTGTAACCAGGATGTAAAAAAAGAACAAGGCGGCGAATCTCTTTTCGGAGATCGCCGCCTTACGGGTCCTTACCTGTTCTGTTTTTTCTTACAGAATCTTTTTATTTTCCAACTGGATTCGCGGGAACCGTCGCAGGCTGTTGCGCTTCGGGTTCACTCTTAGCAGCTTCGTCTTTGGCGTGCATTCGGTCGTAGATCAAACCCGCGATACCCCCGACCGCCGCGCCAATCGCGGCACCCTTCGCGCGGTCATCTTTCGCAATCATTGCGCCGATCGCGGATCCGATCGCGGCAGCAGTACCTACCGCGATAGCAGTGTCTTTCTTGCTCTTGCCGCCCTTGGCTGCGGCGGCGTTGCCCTCAGCAGGAGTGACGGCATCGGCGGCGCTCAAGCTATCCACCAACTGGTTCAGGACCGACACCAGCGGGTCAGGCTGCTGCGCGGCTGCAGTGTTCTGGTCAGCGGCGAAGACCGAGGTTCCCATCACCAGCATCGCGGCCACAATCATCTTTTTCACTTTATCTTGTTCCCTCCACGAGGTGAGATGCGCTGCCGCGCGTTAGGTTGCGTACGGATCCATTAAATTCCCTTTAACGATTCCGCGTTCTCACGATGTCGCTCAGCGTGCATCCGCCGCAAGGGCCGCGCCGTTGCGCCGACGCACAAAGCGTCGAATTGTTCGTTCGCACGACCGATATTACTTGACAGCAATCGCCTTTCGGATGCATGATCTTAATTGCAGATTGCAATAAGGCGGTCTCGGAAGGAAAAGATAATGTTGAGAGTACTCGCCGCCATCGTAGTTGGCCTCGCGGTGATGATCTGGAATTTGGCTCTGACTTGGCTCAACGAGCCGAGCTTCTTGGCGTGATCGCGCTCGCCTCGATGACCATGGGATGCACCTATAAGACGATCCCTCCGGGACGCGTGGGAATTCGCGTCGAAATGACAGGTTCCGATCGCGGCGTACAGAACATCCCCTTGCAAACGGGGCGCGTCTGGTACAACCCGATCAACGAAACCGTGCTTGATTACCCGACGTTTGTGCAACGGGCGATCTGGACGCATTCGTCAGTCGAAGGCAGCGTCAACAACGACGAGATCAGCTTCCAGTCGAGGGATGCGCTGCACTTCACCGCCGACGTCGCAGTGTCGTATCAACTGCTGCGAGACAAGGTGCCGCACTTCTACGTACAGTTCCGCAGCGACAACATATCGTCGTTCACGCATGGCTTCCTGCGGGATGCGGTGCGCAACGCAATTGGCAAAATCGCCAATGAATACACGGCCGAAGAGATCAACGGCATTAAGCAGAGCGAGATCACCGAGAAGGCACTCCTGGTGGTTTCGAAGAAGCTGGAACCGATCGGGTTGGAGATTGTTCAGATGGGCTTCACCGCCCCGCCGCGGCCTCCGGAAGAGGTTGCTCATGCAATCAAGAATAAGGTCGCAGCGATTCAACGGGCCGAGCAAGCCGAGAACGAACGCCGCGAGGCAATCGCGGAAGGTGAGAAAACCGTCGCTCTGGCCCAGGCCACGGCGCGAGCCAACGACGTGATCCACCGCAGCGTGACGCCCCAACTCATGCAATGGCGGCAACTCGACATCCTCAATGCGAAGTGGGATGGCAAGTTCCCGCAGGTGCAAACCGGCAACAGCAATCCTATGCTGATGCTGCAACCGCGACAAGATGCCGGCGTGAAGGCTGCTATCTATGGCATCGCATCGGATCCGCAGAACAAGCTGGCGGTGATCTCAAGCATCGCCAGCACCGGACCCCAGTCCGCACTGGTTGGCATCGCCCTCGAAGTGATCGATCCAGCGGAACTCGCGAAACTGAAACAAGTCTACTTCACCGCCTTTCCCGATGGACCTAGCCGCGAATCGTGGCCAGGCATCGTCTACATCGCCGTGAAACCAACCTGGATCCGCTTTTCCGACTACGGAGAAACGCCGCCAACCATCGAAGCTTTGAGTTTCTGAAATAATCAGGAACATGCTTTCCGTTTTGTTGCTGTTCTCGTTGACCGCGGCCGACACCGTACGCATCCACACTGGCGAACTCGTGGGAACGTCCGGAAAGAGCCCATCGATCAGGGTCTTCAAAGGCATTCCGTATGCGTCGCCGCCAGTGGGCGCGCAACGTTGGAAGCCGCCGGCCGATCCCACTCCGTGGCAGGGCGTTCGCGAAGCGAAGCAGTTCGCCAACGATTGTATGCAATTGCCTTATCCGCAAAGCTCACTCTACTATCAGCCGCCCAAGTTGATGAGCGAGGATTGCCTCTATCTCAACGTTTGGACCGCCGCCGTGAACGCGAAAGAAAAACGTCCCGTCATGGTCTGGATACACGGAGGCGCATACACGCGAGGTTCCGGCGCGACGCCCACTTACGACGGCGAGCACTTCGCCTCGAAAGGAATCGTTCTCGTGACCATCAACTATCGCCTTGGCGTTTTCGGATTCCTATCCCATCCAGAACTCACGCGCGAAACCGACATCAAGGCATTGGGCAACTACGGTCTGCTCGACATGGTCAAAGCCCTCGAATGGGTTCGCCGCAACATCGCAGCCTACGGCGGCGACCCCGCAAACGTCACAATCTTCGGCGAATCCGCAGGTTCCTCCGCCGTCAACTTCCTCATGGCCTCACCGCTCGCCCGCGGGCTCTTCCATCGCGCCATCGGCCAAAGCGGCGCGAACTTCGGGCGCACAGCCACACTCGAAGCCAACGAGAAAGAAGGCCTGAAAGTCGGTGAATCGCTCGCCGAACTCCGCGCCAAGCCCGCTGCGGAACTGATCAAAGCTCCGGGCAGCCATCGCCCGGTTATCGATAAGTGGTTCCTGCCAGACGAGGTGACAAAGATCTTCGCCAAAGGCAAGCACAACGATGTCCCACTGCTTGCCGGATACAACGCAGACGAAGGAACCACACTCGCGCCGTGGACCGGCAATGCGCAATACTTCATGGCGACTATCCACCAGCGATACGGTGCGTATGCGGAGGAATTGCTGCAATTGTATCCAGCCGGTTCAGACGACGAAGCCGCGAAATCCTACTATGCGAACTTCCGCGATCAGGGCATGGGTTGGCAGATGCGGACCTGGGCGCGCGCCATGAAAAAGGCACCGGTGTATCTATACTATTTCACGCGCGTGCCTCCGGGCATGCAGAAATACGGTGCGTTTCACGCTGCGGAAATCCAGTATGCGTTCGGCAACCTGAACGCCACGCGCACTTGGGAAGACGCCGACCGCGCGCTTTCAGCGGTCATGGTGGACTACTGGGTAAACTTCGCAGCCACTGGCGATCCGAACAAAAAGGGCTTGGCTGCTTGGCCCAAGTACGATGCCAAGAAGGACGAGTCCATGGTATTTGGCAACAGAGTGGAAGTGAAGGCGGGAGTCAACAAAAAGGCACTCGATCTCTTCGATCGCATGACCGCAACTTCCGTGCGCAACTAGCTTCGTTGAATCCAATGCTCAGGCTTTGGATTTACTCCCAGTTCGCCATCCAAAGCGGAACAATCGAGATCGCCGGTCCACTTGGCGACAACGATCGTCGCGACGCCGTTGCCGATGAAGTTCGTAATCGCACGTGCCTCGGACATAAACCGGTCAATCCCCAGGATCAACGCCAGTCCGCCCACTGGCACGTTGCCCACCGCCGACAAGGTCGCCGCCAGCACAATGAATCCGCTGCCAGTCACTCCCGCCGCGCCCTTCGACGTCAGCAGCAGCACCGCCAGCAGCGTCAACTGTTGAGTGAGTGTCATCGGCGTATTCGTAGCCTGCGCGATGAAGACTGCAGCCATCGTCAGATAAATCGACGTCCCATCCAGGTTGAACGAGTAGCCCGTCGGGACAACCAGGCCCACAGTCGCTTTTCCCGCTCCGAGCTTCTCCATCTTCGACATCAGACCGGGAAGTCCGGCTTCGGAAGAGGACGCCCCCAACACAATCATCAATTCCTCCTTGATATAGCGCAGGAACTTGAAAATGTTGAATCCGTGCAGCCGCGCGATGAGACCCAACACGCCGAACACAAACGCCACGCAGGTCAAATAGAACGCGCCCATCAACTGCGCCAGTGAAAGCAGGCTCTTCACGCCGTACGCGCCGACCGTATAGGCCATGGCCCCGAAGGCACCGATTGGCGCGACATACATGATGATCTTGACGATACCGAAAAAGACTTCGCATAGTCGCTCGATCGTCTGGAACAGATGCTGGCTCCGCGCGCCCAGTCGCTGCAGTGCGACACCGAACAGCAAGGCCAGCAGCAAGACCTGCAGAATCTCACCCTTGGCAAACGCATCGACGAAAGTGGACGGAATCACGTCCATGAAGAAATCCTTCGTGGACTTCATCTTTCCAGGACCCGCATAGGCCGCAATCGCGCTGGTGTCGAGCTTCGCGACATCGATATTCATGCCGCGTCCCGGACCCCAGACATTCACCACCGTCAAACCAACGATCAACGCCAGCGTACTCACAACCTCGAAGTAGAGCAGCGCCAAGCCGCCGGTGCGGCCCACTTTCTTCATGTCCTCGGCGCCCGCGATGCCGAGCACCACGGTGCTGAAGATGATGGGGGCGATGATCATCTTGATGAGCTTAATGAACGCATCGCCCAAAGGCTTCATGGCGGTCCCCAATGCGGGATCGGCCACGCCCAACGCGACGCCAGCGGTAATCGCGAGCAAGACTTGAACGTAAAGACTCACAGGCGGCAGATGAGCAACTCGCGTTCGTAAACGAGCTCTTTCGGTAGGTGATCGTGCAAGTCAATGAACAACTCTTCGTGCTGAATCAGCTCATTGCGCCACTCGCGACGATCGAACCTCTGGGCCTCGTCGAACTTGTCTTTCGGAAAGTCGAGTCCGGTCCAGTCGATGTTGTCGTAACGGGGCATCCAACCGATGGGAGACTCGATCGCCAACGCGCGGCCGCGCGCACGTTCGACAATCCACTTCAGCACGCGCATGTTCTGTCCAAAACCGGGCCACACGAAGTTGCCTTCCGCATCGCGGCGGAACCAGTTGACATGAAAAATACGGGGCGTTTCGCTTAACACGCGCTGCATCTTGATCCAGTGCCGGAAGTAGTCGCCCATGTGATAGCCGCAGAACGGTAGCATCGCCATTGGATCGCGGCGAACTTTGCCGACGGTGCCCGCTGCGGCAGCGGTGGTTTCCGATCCCATGGTTGCGCCCGTGTAAACACCGGTTGTCCAGTTGAACGATTGATAAACGAGCGGCATCGTGTTGGCGCGGCGTCCACCGAAGACGATGGCGCTGATCGGAACGCCTTCCGGATCTTCCCAAGCGGGATCGATCACCGGACACTGCGACGCGGGCGCGGTGAATCGGGCGTTGGGATGGGCCGCCTTGGCACCGGTTTCCTTTGCGATGGCGGGGGTCCACGTTCTACCCTGCCAATCGATGCACTCGGCGGGAGGCGTGTCGGTCATGCCTTCCCACCAAACGCCGCCCTCGGGCGTAAGCGCCGTGTTGGTGAAGATGGTGTTGGTGGCGAGCGTCTTCATCGCGTTGGGATTCGTCTTCATTGACGTTCCGGGAGCGACGCCGAAGAAGCCGGATTCAGGATTGATGGCTCGTAGCCGACCGTCTTTGTCGGGCTTGATCCAGGCGATGTCGTCGCCGACGGTCCAGACCTTCCAGCCTTCGAGGCCAGCGGGCGGGATGAGCATCGCCAGATTGGTTTTGCCACAAGCGCTCGGAAAGGCGGCGGCGATGTAGGTCTTCTCGCCCTTGGGGTCCTCAATGCCGAGGATCAGCATGTGTTCGGCGAGCCAACCTTCGTCGCGCGCGATGTTCGACGCGATCCGCAGAGCGAAGCACTTTTTGCCAAGCAGAGCATTGCCGCCGTAGCCGGATCCATAGGACCAGATCTCGCGGGTTTCAGGAAAGTGCACGATGTACTTGTCCGGATTACAAGGCCACGTGACATCGCTTTCACCGGGCGAAAGCGGCTTGCCGACGGAATGCAAACAGGGGACGACGCGCTTGACATCTTTGTCGATTTCTTTGAAAACGCTGAGCCCGATTCGGGCCATGATGCGCATGTTCGCGACTGCGTAGGGCGAGTCGGTGAGTTGGACGCCGATCTGAGACATGGGTCCGCCGACGGGTCCCATGCTGTAGGGCAGAACGTACATCGTACGACCGCGCATCGCGCCGTCGAAGATGCGCTTGAGAGTCTTGCGCATTTCGTAGGGATTGACCCAGTTATTGGTGGGTCCTGCGGCGTCTTTGGAAAGGGAGCAGATGAAGGTGCGATCTTCGACGCGAGCGACATCGTTGGCGTCGGAACGAGCGTAAAAGCAGCCTGGCCACAAGTCCTGGTTGAGCTCGATGAGGGTGCCGCTTTCGACCATCTCGGCGCAGAGTGTGTCGTTTTCGTCTTGCGAGCCGTCGATCCAGTGGATGGCCGCGGGCTTGGTTAGAGCCGCCATCTTTTCGACCCATCTGATGAGATGGGTATTGGTCGTCAGCGCGACCGAGACGTCTCGCTTGCTGTTGGTTGACATAGGCTTTTCCAACATAACAGTTTCGCTGAGGTTGAAGCCTGGACGCCGGAAACATCGGACCAGCGAGTTACAGTTGAAGCTTGCTCTCCAAATCTTCAACGCATGCGGGCGCTTGGGTGGCGCTGCTGTGCGTGTACTTCTTCTGGGGAACAACCTATCTGGCGATCCGTGTGGCCATTGAAACGATGCCTCCAGTTGTGCTGGTGGCGGTGCGCTTCACGATTTCCGGTGTGGTGATGCTTCTCGCCTCGCGGTGGAAGGGCGAGCACATTCCGGGCTTGCGCGATCCGGAGTTTTGGCGCACCGCATTGTGCGGCTTCGGAACGCTGGCGATCGGTAATACCTGCCTTTCGGTTGCCGAACAGTGGATCCCGGCAGGGCTGGCGGCGTTGTTTGTGACCACGGCTCCGTTTTGGATGGTGGGTGTCGATGCGTTGGTGCCTGGCGGCGAGCGGTTCCACAAGCCGGTTCTGTGGGGCATGCTGATCGGACTGGCCGGCGTGCTGTTGTTGCTGCTGCCGACGTCCGCGACTCCCGAAGTGGGCGCGCCGACAACGGCCGCTCTGATCACGGCGTTTCTGTTGTTGCAGTTGGGCAACGTCGGATGGTCGGTGGGGGCGATTCTGCAAAAGCGGATGTCGAGCAAGGCACATCCCATCGTGAGCGGCGCGGTGCAACAGATGACGACTGGCGTGCTGTTTTGGATCCCGGCATTGTGGACGATTCGTCAGACGGAAATCCATCTCACCTGGCGCGCGGGTCTGGCGGTTTTGTATCTCGCGACCTTTGGCTCAATTATTGGTTACAGCGCATTTTTGTATGCGATGGACAAGCTGCCGATCGCTTTGGTTTCGACTTACACCTATGTCAATCCTATCGTCGCCTGCGTTTTGGGGTGGTTGATTCTGGACGAGCGATTTGGCGTTCGCGAGGTGGTCGCGATGGCGATCACTTTCATTGGCGTTGCCGTGGTGAGGCACTTTCAGAAGCAACAAGCGATCAAGAATCCTGTCTGATACTCGATAAGGGTTGTAGAGGTAAAACCAATGGGACTTTCCATCGCCCAGAACGGGCAATCCCAGTTTCGTAGCGAGGTCTCCCAGTTTGGAGGCGAAAATCGCGCCAATCGTGGACAGCGGGCCGAATCGGCGGAGCCAACGGAGAATAGGGTTCCGCAGTATCGCGGGCGTCGCCCGGATCGCAAACCGGCTGAAGTTCCGTTTACATCGACGGAAGAGGCTCCGCCCGCACGAGTGCGCGAACAGGATCGCTTGAAGGCAACTAGCCGGTCGTTCACCAGTACTTCCGAGTTGCAGTTTCAGGTAAAGACGGCGGAAGGGGACACGGTCACGTTGTCTGTGAATGCGGTGCTGCAGTCGTCGGTCGACAAGGTTTCGTACAAGTCGGAAGACGGGTTTTTGAAGGTGTCGCAAAAGACGCAATCGAGTTCGATTCAGGCGAATCTTTCGGTGGAAGGCGATCTGAGCGAAGAAGAACTTGCCGATATCTCGAAAGCTCTGGAATCCCTGAGCCAAGGAAAAGAAATCGAAGATCTGGGGACCCTGGAATCGGCGAGCTTCCAATACAACAACCGCACGATTTACACGCAGAGTCAATTGTCGTAACAGTTCGGCCTCTCTCCCGACGTCCGATCCTCCAGCAAAAGAACATTTGAGAGGCTACTAACTCGTTCAAACCTCCTGGTTCGGGTGGGCTGGCCGCACAACAAGGTCCACGATGCCGCAAACAGTGATCGGGTTTGACGCTTTGCCGCCTCTGCAAGAGCACCCCCGAGTCTACACGCCTGCGTTCGAAAGTGCATGGGAGTAGCCCTGCGGGCATAGCGATAGCGATGATAAGAGAAATCGATAAGGGATGCAAAACGAATGCTGTTATACTCCAATTGCGAAAGCCCTGTCAGCATTCTTTCCACGTCAGCATGAGACCGGCCCCCGTCATTTGCCGAGCCACTTTCCATTAGAAGGATTCGGTTCCCATGACGGTCATGTTTTGGCCAGTCGTCATCTTTTTGGCGATCTCGCTATCGATCGGGCTTTATACATACACGAAGGTTCGTGGCTCGAGCGAGCAATACACAGTCTGCGGCAAGTCGATGCCGTTCATCGTCGTCGGCACAGCGCTCGCGGCTCAGGCGATTGACGGTAACGCGACGCTGGGCAATACATCTTTGACATTTTCGACAGGCTTCTGGGCCGGGGCGGTGATCCCTACCGGGCTGGCGCTGAGTCTGTTTATCGTAGGGCGGTTTCTGGCGGGTCCGCTGAATGGTATGAACCTGCTGACGCTGCCGGAGTTTTTCTACCGGCGGTATGGCAGGGCGGCGGAACTCACCGCGTCGATTCTGACGATTGTCTGTTTCATCGTGCTGGTGGCAGGGAATCTATCTGCCGTGGCGTGGATCCTCTCTGTGGCGAGTGGTTGGAGTTATGGTTCGTGTCTGTTGCTGGGAACCAGTGTGATTTTCGTCTATACAATCGCCGGTGGCTTATACGCGGCGATCTGGACCGACTTCTTTCAGATCCACGTGGCGATATTGGGCTTTCTGTTGGCCGCTGGATTCGTGTTGGCCACGCGGGGTTGGGATGCGATCGCTGCGGGAGTTCCGGCAGCGACGTTGGATCCCACGCAAATGACGTCCCTCGCCGGTGGCGGTCTAGCCAACTGGGCCAACCTGATCTCGCTGGCATTCGGCAATGCGATGGCATTGGATTTTATGGAGCGTGTCTTCTCTGCGAAGTCTCCCGAAACGGCGCGAAAGGCTTGTTATTACGCTGGCGTCTGGACACTGATCATCGGCTTTTGCGCCTCGCTCATTGGGCTGGCTGCGATGTCAACTGTTGGCAAACTCGATGATCCGCGCATGGTGCTGCCGTCGTTTGCGATGAACCACCTTCCTTACATCGTCGGCGTGCTGGTGTTTGCTGGAGTGCTGGGGGCTTCGATGTCCACGGCCAACGGCGCGATGCTGGTGATCGCGGTGGTGATGGCGCGCAACGTGTGGCAGCGCTGGTCGGCGCAATCTGTTTCGGATTTCACGATGCTGTTTCTGTCGCGTGCATTGGCACTGCCGACGGCGATTGCGGCGGGGGTATTGGCTTACTACAGGCCAGATCCGGGGATCTTGCTGGTAGTGGCGTTCGATATCGTTTTTGCAGGCTGTGTGGTTCCGCTGTTCTTGGGTGTTTACTGGCCGCGAGCGACGCAGGCAGGCGCGCTGGCGAGCATGATTGTCGGCACCGGTGCGCGTGCGATCTGTTACTTTACCGTGAGCGCCGCATGGGCAGGGCTCGATACGTTGTTGCCCCCCTTGTTTGGCGCGATCGCATTCTTCGGAGTCAGCCTCGTGACGCAACAGAGCACCGAAGATCGCACGGAGGAACTGCTTTCTGTCTGAACCGTCTGAAGACAACATTCTATGGGAAGAGACGCTGCATGGCGGCCAAGCGTGGTCTACGGTGCTTGACCGCGGCATGGCGATTGGACTCACCGATCTTCAAGGTGGCGCCAATGTGGCAGCGCTCTTTTACAACGCGATTGAACCGATCGAACGATACAACATGCCGGATACGCTCAAGGCGCAACACATCGCGAGACTCACAGAAGGCTTTGTGATTTACAGCGATATGGGCCGAATCTTGTGTTCGATCAGCAAAGATACAGTGGGCTGGCACGATCCCATCGGGGGCATGCTGAACGACGGGCAAGTGAAGGCGAAGTTCGGCGAGAAGAGCTATCAGGAACATCGCAATTCGTGGACGCAGAGCACACGTGAGTCGGTGATGCTGGAGTTGACCAAACATTCGCTGGGCGCGCGGGATGTCACACCGCCGCTCAACCTGTTCAGCAAGGTGCAAGTGGATGAGACTGGCGCGATGAACTATGTCGCGGGCAACTCACCGCCAGGCGGCTATGTCGAGCTGCGGGCGGAAATGAAGGTTCTTATTGTGCTTTGCGCGAATCATCATCCGATGGACGATGCGACTGTCTATGCGCCGAAATCCGTGAAACTCACGGTGAAGCGTGTGGAAGAAGCAGCGCCTGACGACAAGTGCCGTTTGTCGCGGCCCGAGAATGGCCGTGGGTTTGCAATCACCGGGAGGTACCGGCAATGAACTACGAAATCGATGTCACAGTGCCCGCAGGTTCGGGCTGGGCGGGAATCGTGAAGCGCGGGCAACGGTTCCGCATCGTCGATCTGGAAGGCAATCAGGCTGTCGATACCTTGTTCTATAACGCGGAGGATCCCGCCGACCGCTACTCGGCGGTGGAAACGATCGCCGCGCAGCGGAACATCTATCTGACCACTGGTACGCGACTGCTCACTGAAAATGGAACCGTTCTGATGCGCATTGTTGGCGACACTTGCGGACGTCACGATACCTTAGGCGGTGCGTGTTCGCAGGAATCGAACATGGTGCGCTATGACATCGACAAGCGATATATGCATGCCTGCCGGCAGACGTTTTTGAAGACGGGCGTAACGGTGGATCTCGACAAGCGGGATCTTGCTCCGAACGTGAATTTCTTCATGAATGTGCCGGTGACTCCGGAAGGGAAACTGACGTTCGAAGACGGCATTTCTGAACCGGGCAAGTATGTCGAGCTTGAGGCCGAGACCGATACGATGATCGTGATCTCGAACTGCCCGCAGTTGAATAACCCCTGCAACGCTTACAATCCAACGCCTGTGCGCGTGCTGCTCTGGAATCCCTAAACGTGTTCGACAAAATCCTGATCGCCAATCGTGGCGCCATCGCCTGCCGCATCCTGCGTACGTTAGACCGGATGGGCATCGCGGGCGTCGCCGTGTATTCCGAAGAAGATCGCCATGCGATGCATGTCCGGGTGGCTCGTGAATCTGTCTGTTTGGGAGGCGCGCGCAGCTACCTGGATGCCGATGCGGTAGTCGCGGCGGCTCTCCGTACTGGAGCACAAGCGATCCATCCCGGCTATGGTTTTTTAAGTGAAAATGCAGACTTCGCCGAAGCTTGTGAGCGTGCGGGTATTGTGTTTATTGGTCCGACAGCTGCGCAGATGCGGCAGTTCGGGTTGAAGCATCGGTCAAAAGAGATCGCTCTGGCGAGCGATGTTCCACTGCTTCCGGGCACTGGGTTGCTGGACGAGTGGAGAGACGCTTTGCCGGTTGGCTTGCCGCTGATGTTGAAGTCCACGGCAGGCGGAGGGGGCATCGGAATGCGGTTGTGCCGCACAGTTGTCGAGGTCGAGGAGGGCTTCGATGCGGTGCGCCGGATGGGGCAGAACAGCTTTCGCGACGGCGGTGTGTTCGCCGAGCGCTTTGTCGAAGAGGCGCGGCATATCGAAGTGCAGATCTTTGGCGATGGCAAGGGGCGAGTGGTGGCGCTCGGTGAGCGCGATTGTTCGACGCAGCGTCGCAATCAAAAGGTGATTGAAGAGACTCCTGCGCCTGGGTTATCGAGTGAGGTGCGCCGCGCGTTGTGCGATGCGGCGACGCGTTTGGGATCCGCAGTGCAGTATCGCAATGCGGGCACTGTCGAATTCTTGTTCGACGCCTCGCGTGGCGAGTTTTACTTTCTCGAAGTGAACACGCGCTTGCAGGTGGAACACGGCGTCACCGAGGAAGTATTTGGCATCGATCTCGTTGAATGGATGGTTCGGCTGGCGGCGGGCGAGGATCCATTTGAAGAGATCGCGCAAAACGGGATCGGCGTCAAGAATTCCTGGAGTGGCGGCGAATCGCAAGGCCGATCCCTTTGCGCGCTTGGCGAACTCGAACCGCGCGGTGCTTCGATACAAGTGCGGGTGTATGCGGAATCGCCGCTGCATGATTTCCGGCCTAGTTCCGGAGAATTGGCGCATGTAAGTTGGCCTGCTGGGGTTCGTTTGGAAACGTGGGTGGAGTCGGGAACGACGGTGACGCCGTTTTACGATCCGATGTTGGCGAAGGTGATCGCGACGGGTTCCGATCGTGCGGAGGCGCTGGTCAAGCTGCAGGATGCATTGGGGCAGACGCAGATCCACGGCATCGAAACGAATCTAGACTATTTGCGGGCGGTTTTGGCGTCTGAAACATTTCAGGCGGGCCATGTTACGACGGCTTTTCTGAAGACTTTTGTCTATCGACCAAGGGCTTTTGAAGTTCTGGAACCTGGCACGCAGACGACGGTGCAGGATTGGCCGGGGCGGCTTGGGTTATGGGATATCGGGGTTCCGCCATCGGGGCCCATGGATGATCTTGCGTTCCGCACGGCGAATAAGATCGTGGGCAATGCGCCCGGCACCGCGGGGCTTGAGTGCACACTCATTGGCCCTGTGTTGAAGTTCCATCAGGATGCTGTGATTGCCTGCACGGGCGCGGTTATGGGGCTGCCGCGCTATCAGGCCATTGCGGTGAAGGCGGGCGAGACCGTTGCGTTGAAGGCCGTGAATGGCGCGGGTGCGAGGGCGTATCTGGCGATTCGCGGTGGCATCGAGATCCCTGACTATCTCGGCAGCAAGGCGACGTTCATTCTCGGTAAGTTCGGAGGACGCGCGTTGCGTCCTGGCGATTTGCTCTTCTTCGGTGTCGAGGCTTCTGAGCCAAAGCCCTGTGAGAATCCTCCGGTTTTCGACAAAAACTGGGAGATCGGCGTTACTTACGGTCCTCATGGCGCGCCGGACTTCTTTACCGAAGAAGACATCGAGATGTTCTTCGCGACGGATTGGAGAGTCCACTATAATTCCGATCGAACGGGCGTGCGGCTGATTGGGCCGAAGCCCAAGTGGGCGCGCAAAGACGGTGGCGAAGCGGGGCTGCATCCTTCGAACATCCACGACAACGCGTATGCCGTAGGAACTGTCGATTTCACGGGCGATATGCCGATCATTCTGGGTCCCGATGGGCCGAGTTGCGGCGGCTTTGTGTGTCCTGCGACGATCGTCGCCGATGAGCGTTGGAAGATGGGGCAGTTGAAAGCGGGCGATACGGTGCGGTTCAGGCGTGTGAACGAGGAACCTGCGATTTTGCGGGTGAATCCGGTGATTCGCGCCGATGGCGATCGCAATCTATTGGTGGAGTTCGGAGACAACAAGCTCGACTTTGCGTTGTCGATGCGCGCGCATTCGCTGCGGCGGCAACTGCACGGGCGACCTGGGATCATCGACCTGACGCCAGGAATCCGTTCGCTGCAGATCCACTACAATCCTTTGAAAGTGCGAAGGGAAGAACTGTACGAGATGATCGACGAGTGCCAGTCGCATCCGGTGACGCAGGTTCCTTCGCGAACGGTGCATTTGCCGTTGTCGTGGGACGATCCTTCGACGCGCGAGGCCATTCAACGGTATATGCAAGGCGTCCGCGCGGATGCGCCGTGGTGCCCTTGGAACATCGAATTTATCCGCCGCATCAACGGGCTTGGATCTGTGGACGATGTCTATCGCACCGTGTTTGAGGCGAGTTGGTTGACGCTGGCACTGGGTGATGTGTATCTCGGTGCGCCGGTGGCGACGCCTTTGGATCCGCGGCATCGGCTGGTGACGACGAAGTATAATCCGGCGCGCACGTGGACTCCGGAGAACGCCGTCGGCATCGGTGGCGCGTATCTTTGCGTGTACGGAATGGAAGGCCCTGGCGGTTATCAGTTCGTGGGTCGCACGACGCAGATGTGGAAGACGCATCGCACGCCGAGCCCGTGGTTATTGGACTTTTTCGATCAACTTCGTTTCTATCCCGTGTCTGCGAAGGAGTTGGAAGAGCTTCGGGCGGATCAAGGATTCACGCCACGCATCGAGCAGGGCGTGTTCGATCTGGAAAAGCACAACCAGTTTTTGCAATCGATTGGGAAAGAGGCTGGTGAGTTTCAACAGCATCGCGATGCGGCGTTTGCGGAAGAGCGTGCGCGCTGGGGCGAGTACATCGCGCCGGAGTTAGACGATGCTCCGCCGCCACAAGCGGATGATCTACCGGAAGGCGCGACGGCGATCCGGTCGCCGATCACGGCTTCTGTTTGGAGTATTCCGGTGGAAAAAGGCCAGCAAATCGCTGCGGGAGACCGGATGCTGGTGCTGGAGGCGATGAAGATGGAGGTTGCGGTGAATGCTCCGCAAGCGGGCGAGGTGCTGGAGATACGGTGCGTTCCTGGGGCGTTGGTGCATCCGGGGCAGGTGTTGGCGGTGATTCGATGAGCATCTTCATTACAGAATTCGAACGTGCAGGCGCGGCTGCAGGCACGTTGGCGGGCCTTACGTTCGCGATCAAAGACAACATCGATGTTGCGGGGATCCCCACAACGGCTGGGTGCCCGGCGTTTGCGTACACGCCCGATCGCGATGCCGATGTCGTGGAGCGCTTGCTGGCCGCGGGCGCGACAGCGAAGGGCAAGACGAATCTGGATCAGTTCGCGACGGGATTGGTTGGCGTGCGCACGCCTCATGGCGCGTTGTCGAGCGTGTTCCATCCCGAGTATGCCTCGGGCGGTTCGAGTTCCGGATCTGCCATCGCGGTGGCGAAGGGCTTGGTCAACTTCTCGTTGGGGACCGATACGGCAGGCAGTGGGCGTGTTCCCGCGGCGTTCAACAACATCATCGGATTGAAGCCCACCAAGGGGTTGCTGAGCATGAAGGGCGTGGTTCCCGCCTGCTTGAGTCTCGATTGCGTTTCGATTTTCGCGCGCGATTTGCATACGGCGAAGCGGGCCTTGTTGGTGGCCGCGTGCAAGCCGGTGCAGCAACACGAGGCGAAGACGCAGTTTCGGTTTGGAGTTCCGACAGCGCTGGAGTTCTTTGGCGATGTCGAAGCGGAAAAGCTATACGAACAAGCAGTCACGAAGCTAGAAGCCGCTGGCGGCGCGCGCGTCGAGATCGACTACGCGCCATTTCTGGAGACGGCGCGGTTGTTGTATTCGGGTCCGTGGGTGGCGGAACGTTACGCCGCCGTTGGTGAGTTTATCGAAGCGCATCCGAACGAGACGCATCCAGTTGTGCGGGACATCATTTTAGGTGCCAAGCGCTACAGTGCCGTCGATACGTTCAAGGCAATGTACCGACTTGAAGAACTGCGCGCGATCACGGCGCCCGTGTGGGATACGATCGACACGCTGTGCCTGCCAACGACGGGGACGATTTACAAGATCGCGGATATTGAATCGAATCCCGTGCAGTTGAACAACAACCTTGGCTATTACACGAACTTTGTGAACCTGCTCGATCTGGCCGCACTGGCGATTCCCGCAGGGTTCCGACCCAATGGACTGCCGTTCGGTATCACGCTTATTGGACCTGCTCATAGCGATCTCGCGCTATTGCAGCTTGCGGCGAGCCTTGACCGCATCGAGGTCGCAGTGGTTGGCGCGCATTTGTCTGGACAGCCGTTGAACTTCCAATTGCAGGAACGCGGCGCGACGCTGTTGAGGACATGCAAGACCGCGAGCAATTACCGGCTATTTGCGTTGGCCAATACTGCACCTCCGAAGCCTGGATTGCTGAAAGAGCCCGGATTTCAAGGTGCTGGTATCGAAGTGGAAGTGTGGTCGATGCCGGCGAGAGAGTTCGGAAGCTTTGTGGGTGCGATCCCTGGTCCGCTGGGCATTGGGACGCTGATGTTGGCGGATGGTTCGGCAGTGAAGGGATTCATCTGCGAACCCGCGGGTTTGGCGGGGGCGGAGGACATTACTGCGTTCGGAGGTTGGCGCAAGTTCCGCCTCGCGCGTTAGTGATTTAGGACCGCGTAGAGGGCGGTTTGGGCGGCAACGAAATCTCAACTTGCGAATCGCTTCCGGGCGTGGCGGCATCGACGGCCGCGATTATCTGCTCAAGGTAGTTCTCGACGATCCGCCATTGCGAATTCGCCAGAGCTACGATCGCGATGACCCTTTCCGCTAGCTTCTGCGAAGCCGGATGCCTCGGCGGCACTCAGAAGTTCCGCCTGTCCCAACCAGCATCCTTTGCCCTGGTGACATGGTGTTTTGGGAGAAATGGAATGAACGGCGCCGGTGTGCCGTGATCAAATAGGATGCGCATGGACGGGTACGGCTGCTTGGGTGTCTACCGAAGGCGGCGGCGTGTCAAGGCTGCGTGCAGCGAATTCCAGGACGGCGGTGACCTGTTCCCGTGTCACATCGAACCACTCCATGATCTCGTCAACGGTTGCCCCGGATTGGAGGTTCTCAAACACGGTAGCAACCGGCATGCGAGTATCCTTGAACACCCACGCGCCGCTCACCTTGCCGGGAATGCTTTCCCCGGCGGGACAGAGAGACCAGTCAAGCTGTGCCATGTGTACTCCTCTCTTCATCGCAACGGGTTCGGAACAAGCGCTGTAGCAGGGCGTTCACGTTGGGATCGAGCGTTTGGATTTCCGTAACGCAGTTGCAAACCGTCCAGATGACCATATCCTCGGAGGACCATACCCGGCCCGTAGCTCGCGCGGTGGCGGAGTGTTGCAATCGTGGCGGAGCAGAGCGGCGAGATCCGGAAGCACCTCGCGCAACAGGAAACTTGGAGGTTCGTTACTTTTCGCCGACAAGCTTGCTAGCGAGCGGCGACGTTTGGCCCGCATATTTGTTTCCCACTTTCTTGTAGTAAGGCACCGTTGTCGGCGACGAGAGTTGCTCAAACGTGAACGAGCAGATGCGCATGCCCGGATAGAGTGCTACCGGCATGATGCCGAGGTTCGAGAGTTCGAGCGTTGCCTTGCCGCGCCAGCCTGGATCGAACAATCCAGCCGTGCCGTGAACGATAATGCCAATGCGCCCGAGGCTGGATCGGCCTTCGAGCCGCCCCAGAACATCGTCATCGAGTTCCAGCGTCTCCATCGTGATCGCTAGCGCGAACTCGCGTGGTTGCAGGATAAACGGCTCGCCGTCGGGAACCAGGATCGTCCGCATCAGGCTCTGAATCGCGGCCTTGTCGCGCAGATCGATGAACGCGTGGCGCGAATGTTCGAAGATGCTGAACTCGTTGCCGAGGCGGAAATCCACCGAACAACTGCCAAGCTGTTCGGCGGGCAGCGGCGGATCCACACGGATCTTGCCCTTCAGTATGTAATTCTGGATGTCGGCGTCGGAAAGAACCATCTCGATATCCAGGATACTAGTTTTGTGGGCTCTTTCATCTTTCTAACGGCGCTTTTGCTTGGTTCCGAGGATCCCGCGGAACTGATTCGCGTATCGATGGAAGCGGGCAAGTCCAACACAGTCAAGGCAGCCAATTGGCTTTCGCGCGAGGACATCCGTCGCTTCGATCCACAGCGGAAGAGCAAACTGGTGAGTTGGCAAACTTACGAGGCGTCGATTGTCGAAGGGCAGAACTACTATCGGCTAACCGCTCGCAATGGCAAGCCTCTGAAGAAGGCCGAGCGGGAAGACGAGCAGGACAAGTTGGATCGCGAAGCCGAACGTCGCCGCAAGATGGCCCGAGTGAGAACTGCCGTTGCAACGGGCATGAAGTCGATATCTATGGGCAGCCGCTATTCGCTCTCTCTCGAACATTTGATTTGGCATCACGATATCCAACTCGCAGGTGAGAACACAACTCCAGAAGGCCGTGAATACTGGGTTGTCGATACTCGTTTGCAGCCGAGCGCACCGTTGCCGAAGGAGCGCAACGACATGGCATTGGCCGGCAACGTGACGCTGTGGATCGACAAAGAAACGCACCTGCTGCTGCGTCGCGAGCTGAGGGTGACGCGTGTTTGGGGCGATTGGGGTCCGGGGTCTTCGGTGTTGTTCGAGATGTTCTGGAATGGCGACGTCATGCTGGTGAAGCGCATCGCGACGCGCATCGGCTTTGGTGCACGGCTCCGCGATACGGAGCAAACTTACAGCAACTTCAAGAAGTTTGGCGCTGAGACCGAGATAAAGTTCGACGCGGTTGAGATTCCGTAAGATTTTGACGGAACTGAAACGCGTTTTGCTCGTTCTTCTATGAGATGAAGCATATCCTGCGACGCCTTTGGCGCACTCCGATGTTCAGCGCCATTGCCTTGCTCACGCTGGCTCTCGGTCTCGGAGCCAATACCGCGATCTTCAGCGTCGTCCATAGTGTGCTCATAAAGCCCTTGCCGTTTCCGCACTCCGAATCGCTGGTTGGGGTCTGGCATACTGCGCCGGGCATTGGTGAGATGGGCAATCAGCTCAACTGCTCGCCGACGATGGACTTCACCTACAACGAGGAAAGCAAGACCTTCGAGCATTTCGGGCTGTGGTCCGACGGCACGGCCACGGTAACAGGCATCGCGCAGCCAGAACAAGTGCGGGCCTTGTATTTGACGCGCGGCGTGCTGTTGGCTTTGGGCGTGCAGCCGACAACGGGGCGATGGTTCGCGCCCGCGGACAATAAGGCTGGCGCTGTGGATACGGCGATTCTCACGCATGGCTACTGGCAGCGGCGTTTTGGCGGCGATGCGTCGGTGATCGATCGCACGATTTCGATTGATTCTCAACCACATCGCGTGATCGGTGTCATGCCGCGCGAGTTTCGCTTCCTGGATGTCGATCCGGAGATCATCTTTCCTTACAAGTTCGACCGAAACAAGGTATTCTTGGGCAATTTCAGCTATCAGGGTATCGCGCGCCTGAAGCCGGGCGTGACGCTCGATCAGGCCAACGCCGATGTGTCGCGAATGCTCGGCATTTGGATCAACGCCTGGCCGACGCCCCCGGGTATGGATCGTAAGATCTTTGTGAACGCGCGCATTGGACCTAAACTGCAGCCGCTTAAGAAAGAAGTGGTGGGCGATGTCGAGACCGTCCTCTGGGTGATCATGGGCACCATTGGCCTTGTGCTGCTGATCGCCTGCGCGAACGTCGCGAATCTGTTGCTGGTGCGTGCGGAAGGCCGCCAGCAGGAACTTGCGATTCGCGCCGCACTCGGTGCCGGGTGGGGTGCGATTGCTCGCGACATGCTGTTGGAGAGTCTGACGCTTGGTCTACTCGGCGGCTTGATGGGCCTTGGCGTTGCCTATGCAGCGTTGCGGGCATTGGTGGCAATGGGTCCTGAAACGCTGCCGCGGCTCGCGGAAATTGGGATCGATGGCACGGTGCTGGTGTTTGCGATCGCGGTGTCTCTCTTCACGAGTGTCCTGTTTGGAATGGTGCCGGCGTTGAAGTATGCGGGTCCGCAGATCGCGATGGCGCTGCGCGGCGGTGGGCGATCGTCCAGTCATTCGGTGGAACGGCATCGTGCGCGCAACACGCTGGTGGTGGTGCAGGTGGCGTTGGCGCTGGTGCTGCTGATCGGGTCGGGGTTGATGATTCGCACGTTCCAGGCGCTGCGTCAGGTGGAGCCTGGATTTACGAATCCGGAATCGGTGCAGTTGCTGCGCGCCTACATCCCCGATGCGCAAGTCAAGGATCCGATGATGGTGATGCGCATGCAGCAGGAAATGTTGGACAAGCTTGCGGCGATTCCCGGTGTGACTTCTGTGGCCTTTGGCAATGGCGCGCCGATGGATGGATCGAATTCCAACGATCCGATCTTTGCAAAAGACAAGAATTACGCTGCGGGTGAACTGCCGCCGATTCGGCGCTACAAGTGGATCTCACCTGCGTATCTAAAGACGCTGGGGATAAAGTTGATGGCGGGTCGCGACTACTCGTGGACCGATGTCTACGACAAGCGCAGCGTCGTGATGATTTCTGAGAACATGGCTCGCGAGATGTGGGGTTCGCCCGAAGCGGCGATCGGCAAACAGGTTTGTGAGCGCCCGAATGGCCAGTGGCGTGAAGTGGTGGGCGTGGTTGGCGATGTTCGTGACAACGGTGTCAATGAGAAGGCTCCGACGACGGTGTATTGGCCGGCGGTGGTGGACAAACTGTGGGGCAATGACCTTCGGGTGCAGCGCAGCGGTGTTTTCATTCTCCGCACCAGCCGCGCGGGAACGGAGGGTCTGTTGAACGAAGCGCGCCAAGCGATCTGGTCGATCAACAACAGCCTTCCGGTGTATCGCGTGCGGACGTTGAAGGCTGTCTATGACCGATCGATGGCGCGGACGTCGTTCACGATGGCGATGCTTGCCATTGCGGGTGGAATGGCGCTGATCTTGGGCGTGATCGGCATCTACGGAGTGATTGCGTATGCGGTTTCGCAGCGGACGCGCGAGATTGGGATCCGTATGGCGCTGGGTGCGGAACAGGGCGGTTTGCGCAGGATGTTCGTGCGCGATGGCTTGATTCTGGCGGGCATCGGATCTGTGATTGGCCTCGGGGCTGCGGCGGCGTTGACGAATCTGATGTCGTCTCTGCTGTTCGGGGTGAAAGCGATGGACCCGGCGACTTATGTTGTGGTTTGCGCGTTTTTGATCGCGGCGGCTGCGTTGGCCAGCTACATTCCGGCGCGGCGCGCCTCGAACGTGGATCCGATTGAGGCCCTTCGCGCCGAGTAAGTGAACCGCAGGCGTGTCATTTCAAGACAACACAGGCGTGTGCGTCATGGCTGTGAGCTTTTCCGCAGCCAGGGCTTTGGCCTTGGCGATGCTCGCTTCTTTGATCTGCTCGTATCCTCGAATTTGCTCGGGAATCCTCGCGATCTCATTCGCCAGCGCAGCGTTCTCTGCGGTGACGCCACGCTCGATCACCGAATGGATCAGATCCCGATACCAGCCAATCAGCGACCGTTCCAACCGACGGTGAGCGGAATATCCAAAGACATCCAGCACACCGCCGCGCAATCCTTTTAAGCCTGCAAGCAGTTTCAACAAAGGCTTAGCCCAAGCTCCCAGTTGAATCTTTTTGTGAAAGCCGAAGCTGCGCAGCATGGGTGGATGCAGGTTGTAGCCGATCGATTCCGCATCTTGCCACATCGCCTTGGTCTTCGATTCAAAGTCGGCATCGGTGAGCATCCTTGCGACTTCGTATTCATCCTTAATCGCCATCAGCTTGTACAGATTGCGCTCTACAGCGTCGGCCAACGCGGGCGCATTTTTCGAGACCTCGGCAACGAATTCGCGGAACTCCTGCGCATAGGCGGCGTTCTGGTAACGTTGCAGACGCGCAGTAAAATCAGGCTTTTCAGCGGCACCGCCCGACTCTACCGCAGACGGCAGATGTCCATTCACCCACTTGGCATCGACATAGTATTTGCGGCCCCAGTTGAAGACCTGCATGTTTCTTTCGACATCCACGCCATTCAACTCGATCGCTTCTTCAATGGCAGCGAGCGAGATCGGGATCAGACCCGCCTGGTAGGCCAGTCCGGTCATGAAGATGTTCACGGCGAGGTGGCTGCCGAAGAGCCCTTCCGCCAGGCGATTGGCGTCAACGAAGACATTGTGGCCGCGGCGCGACGCGCGATCGATCTTGTCGATCATCGCTTCAGGCCCAAAGATGACGCGGTTCCGGATGTGATCCGCTGTCGGCACAAGATTCGTATTGAGCACCACCGTTGTACGTTCCGAAGACAAGCATTTGATGTTGTCGGTGCTCGCGACGCCCATCACGTCGAAGCCCAACACGGCATCCGCATTGCCCCAATTGATGCGCGCGGGAGCCTCAATCGGCTTCTCACTCAAAAGTAGATGAGCGACCACTGCCCCGCCCTTCTGCGCGGATCCGGTCTGGTCGAGCGTAATCACCGAGAGTCCATCGATCCATGCAGCCGTCGCCAGCAGCGCGTTGACGGTGATCACACCCGTGCCTCCGATACCGGGCGCAAGGATCCGATAGCCATCCGGACCGATCTTCGCCACATTCGCGGGCTTCGCGACATCCGCCTGCGGCAGCGTTGGAATCGTACGTTTCTTCAAACCCGTTCCAGGCTTGATGTTGACGGTCACGAACGAAGGACAATCGCCCAGACTGCACGTGTAGTCCTTGTTGCACGACGACTGGTGGATTTTCATCTTTTGGCCCAGCGGCGTGGCCACGGGAGCCAGACTCATGCAGTTCGATTGCTTCACGCAATCACCGCAGCCTTCGCACACTTCTTCGTGGATGACGAGGCGTTTGGTGGGTTCCACCATCTTGCCTCGCGAACGCTGGCGGCGCTTTTCGGCCGCACACTCCTGGTCGTAGATCATCACTGTAACGCCGGTGAGCTTTTCCATCTCAGCGAGGGTACGAGGCAGTTCCGAACGATCGCGCAGTTCGGCATTCGCGGCCAGCGTCACGCCTTCATAGCGCGTGACGTCTTCCGCCAGGATCACAATCTTGCGGACGCCTTCGGCTTCCAACTTGCGCGTCAACTGCGGAATGGGTAGCGCACCTTCGGCATGTTGGCCTCCGGTCATTGCGACGTGGCCGTTGTAGAGGATCTTATAGGTGATGTTCACACCCGCAGCCACACAAGCTTCGAGCGCGAGCGAGCCACTGTGAAAGAATGTACCGTCTCCGATGTTTTGGAACACATGCTTGCGCGTCGCGAACTTCGACATGCCGATCCACGGCGCGCCCTCTGCGCCCATGTGGGTCATGAACGAGAACTGGCGGTCAGGCAGGCGGATCGCCATCGTATGGCAGCCGATGCCGCCACCGGCCATCTGGCCTTCCAAGAGTATGGTCGAGCGGTTGTGAGGGCATCCGGAACAGAAGTTGGGCGGACGGACGGTTTCCCAATCCTTCACCACATTCATCCCCGTATCGACTCTGGCCACGCGCTCGCGAGCCGCGTCGCTGCCATCGATGCGCGTGCCTAGCAAGCCGAACAGGATCTTGGAAAGCAACTCTGGCGTGGTCTCACCATGCGCGGGAATCAACGGATTTCCGCAAGAATCGAGCTTACCGATCACAACAGGGCGCTGCGCGAGCGCGTAAAGCGCGTCCTTCACTTGCAACTCGACGAAGCTCTTCTTCTCTTCGACAACCAGCAGCACTTGCAGGCCTTGCGCGAAGTCTTTGATGAACTCGTGCTCGACGGGAAACGGCGCTGCGAGCTTGCCCACACGGATGCCCAGAGTTTCCCAATCGCTTTCGCGCAGCCCGAGATCGCGCAGCGCCTGCAAGGTATCGAGGTACGCCTTGCCGGAACTGAGCACCCCAAGAGTCGCGCCGGAACGAGCGCCAGACCAGCGGTTCAGCTTGTTCACGCGCAAATATTCACGGATCGCGTTCAAGCGCCGCGTGTTGGTTTCGTACTCCAGGGCTATCGAAAACGGCATCGAGAGTCGAGCGTCCCAAACCTTCTCATAGCCACCCGGCAACACGATCGAAGGCAAAGACGGCGAAACCTCGACCGTGCCGCCACCGTCGCAAACCTCGGTCACGCATTTCATGCCGACCCACGCACCGGAATAGCGAGAAAGCGCGATGGCATGAAGCCCGTAGTCGATCAGTTCCTGCGAGTTGCTGGGATACAAATACGGAATGCCGACGTTGAACAGACTGATGTCGCTCTGGTGGGGAATCGTCGAACTCTTGCAGGAGTGATCATCGCCCGCAAGCACCAGTGCCCCACAGTTCGGACCCGTGCCCGACAAGTTCGCATGGCGGAAGATATCGCCCGAGCGATCCACCCCCGGTCCCTTGCCATACCAGATGCCAACGACTCCATCCACGGTTTTGTCTTTGCCCAATTGCTCGATGATCTGCGTGCCGTAGATCGAGGTCGCTGCCAAGTCTTCGTTGACGCCGGGTTGAAAGTGGATCTTGTATTCGCTTAAGATGCGCTTTACGCGCAGCAATGCCAGATCGTAACCGCCGAGAGGCGAGCCCTCGTATCCGGAAATGAACGCTCCTGTGTTCAGTCCCGCGCGCCGGTCGCGGCGCATCTGATCGATCGGCAGACGGACGAGGGCCTGAATGCCCGTGAGGTAAACACGGCCTTCTTCCAGCGTGTACTTGTCGTTGAGTTGCATGTTTGCGGGCTACCCAACTACTGTATCGTGGCGGGTGCGCTACGCGTCCGGGGTGGGGAACTCGATCCCGGCGTAGATTTCGCCGAGTGGGATCGAGATGTTGAGGGTTTCGAGGTCCAGCGAAGCGTCGAGGCCTCGATAGGTGAATAGGGTAAAGTTCCCTTCGGAGGGCCTGCGGAAAACATCGACCGACGTCCGTTTCTGAGATACCAGAACGTATTCCTGCAACGATGGAATCTCACGATACAATTCGAATTTGCCACCGTAATCGTAATCGGCGGTCGAAGGCGAGAGGACTTCCACGATCACTTTAGGGTTGACGATGGAGTCCTGGTTCTCGGGAGCAAAGTTGACTGGGCCGCAGACGATTGCGATGTCCGGCAGAACGAAGCTGCGCGCTGATGCCCGCACCCGGGGCATAGCTAGCGCACGGCATGGGGAACCCTTCAACGCCGCGTGCGCACTTCCGGTAAAATTAGCCGCAATCATAGCGTGATTCACGCTGGCGTCTACGATTGGGTACAGCTCTCCATCGTGGTACTCGCTCGGCCGATGGGCCTTCTCTTCCGCAATGAAGTACTCGGCGACGGACATCTTGACAGCAGGTAACGCGCCCATGGCCTTCATTTTATCCCAAGCGGGCGAGGCCTCGATGCCCGCGAGGCTCTCGCCCGGGATGCGATCGCTACTGTATCTGGACTTGCGGCACCTTTCCCGTGGGCGCCGTGGGCGCCGCCGGCCCTATACGTGTCAATTGAACTTTATTGAGCACCCTCACCGAATAGTCGAGTGTGTCTTCGGCCACATCGGCCTGCTTGAAGAGTTGCTTGCAGCGAACCGTCTCTTGCGCGATTGTTTCCACCAGCGATGTTTCAAGTTCACCGACGGGTTGAAAGTAGGCCATGCACTTTTCGTGCATGCGATCGAATTCGGACTTCTTGCGTTTCTGAATCATGGCTTGGACTCCTTCGATGGAAAATGAAAAAACCCGGGCAGCGCCGGGCTTTATCGATAGAATAATCTTCTATTCCCAGATTGACACGGTTGACACACCCCTACCAAATCCGAACGCCCCACGAAACGTGCAAGTCTTTTGCATGCAGTGGATTGAAGATATTTTCAGATGTTGTGAACGCTATCGCGTCTGAAAGCGGATTTGCTTGGCACCGGTCGCGTACTTCTTTCCGTCCACGCTGACCACGAAGACACGCATCTCGTGCGCACCGGGGCCAAGGCGGCTGTTGGGAATCGCAGCCGAGAAGCCTGTCGGGGCGAGCGCATAGTTGTGGTTGAACAACGCGACGTTGTCCATGCGCGATTGGCCATAGGTGGTTCCGATAAACGTGCTTCCATCGAGTTGCAGGTAAACAGCGGATGCGGGCTTGGTCTCGAAGAAGTCGAACGCCCAGCCTTTCACGATCACATATCCATTGGCAGCAGGCACTGTCGCGATCTCATTCGCACCGAGCGATGCGACATCGACATCGTTGATCGTGTCGATCTTCGCGGCGCGCGCTTCGCCCTGATCGAGTAGCTTGGTAAAGTCGGGTGAAACGTCGCGTTCGATGGTCACACCTTTCCAATCCTCGATCTCGAAGTATTCGACCTTGGCCTCGCGCTCGTAGTAGTCGGCGTTGATCACGATCTCGTTGTAGGGATCGGTGAGGATGTCCTTTTCGAGCATCTTGCGAAGGTCGTCTAGGCTGGATGGCATGAAGCTGAGTCCTGCGGGATTGCCAAGAACATCGGGAACCAATCGAGCGGCCAGTACCCGTCCACCGGGCGCGGAAAGCAGGATCTGTGCGGGCGGCAGTTTCCACAGCAGTTTCAAGATCTGGCCCTGCGGATTGAGCTTAAGGTTCACGCTCATGAGCCGTGGCCTGCTCGATGGAGGCATCTGCAGAGCTTCGCCGATCTTGAGCACAGCGTCGCCGGTTTTGCGAATGCTGGTGAATCTTGGCGCCGGGCGGCGTTTTAAGAGAGCACGATGGCCGAGATCTTGCGCGTAGTCGTAGTGTTGCATCATCGCCAGCGTCAATGCCGGTGCGTCGAGAAAAGGATGGCGTCCGTCGACGGTGTCCCAATGGACGACGATTTGTGCCGCGTTGGTGATGGATGCGGCGTTCCAGGAGTCCAAAGAACGTGTGTACGACTGATAGGCCTGGATCACCGGGAAAGGACGCGATTCGACGCCGCTTGCGATCGGGATCGCCGTTTCATAAGGAAACACGGCGGTAGGTACGCGCGGCAGGTTCTCGATCCTATCGGGAGCAAGCGCCGCCGGATCCGCCTTGACTGACAGCACCGGCCACGCCCGCGGCGAAAGAGTGCCCGATCGAGGAATCCAGACGAGCGCCATGGCAGCGACCACGGCGAGCACGAGCCAGTTTTTGCGTCCTTCAAAGTCGGCGGCTAAGACAACCGCGGCAAGCAACAGCGGCGCGGTCGTGAAGAAGATCTCCATATGTCCCGCTGGACGGATAAACGAATGCTTGAAGCTGAGAAACAGAGGTCCTGCGAGACTCAGCGCGATAGCGAAGGCCCTGTGCTGTTGGCGCCAGGCGAGCGCCACCGCAAGGGCAATGAATCCGATGGTGAGCAGTGAGACATCGCGGATATCGGCTGTCGTTTCGCCCGGCGTGCTCATCGCTACGCTGAAGCCCGATGAGATCTCCAACGCCGCGCGAACATACATCGTGAGCACCTCGACAGACGCATAATGCAGGAAAAATGCCGCCGTAAGCGCCGCTGGAATCCCGAGCACTGCCGTCGCGACGCCCACGGGGCGCTTCGATGCGATCGCCCACAGGACAATCGCCGAAGCCGCGAAGATTCCAGAGGTCAGCTTGATCAGAAACAGCGCGCCGGTCAGCGCGATTGCCAGACAGAGGAAAAGCAGCCAGTATATGGATTCGGCCGCGCACACCAGCAATAACAGAACCGTGAATGCAAGAAAAATATCCGGACCCGCGTAGCCGTAATCACTGAACGTCCTTGCACCTGTCTCTTATACACATCTGACGCTGCCGACGAATAGAGAGGTGTAGATCTCGGTGGTCGCCGTATCAT
>ENA-ORBV01000906-ORBV01000906.1-microbial-mat-metagenome-genome-assembly--contig:-NODE-906-length-67418-cov-10.807933_pt1 | contig 67418 bp, 56 predicted proteins | sample MGYA00237777_ERZ505514 | MGnify/ENA primary metagenome ERZ505514 (study PRJEB26160, sample SAMN06269048) | microbial mat metagenome | isolation source: Oligotrophic lake microbial mat | place...
TACCGCCATTCACCTGCCAGGAATTCTGTCAAGAGAAGAAAAGGGGCGTGGCGGCCAAGTGTGCTGGCCCGGCGGCCGAGTGTGCTGGCCCGGCGGCCAAGTGCGGCTCGATGTCGGAATGGAAACGTCGGTTCCGATGGTACTGGGCGCAGCAATCGAATGTGCTCGTGCGCAGGAATGTCGTGTGGTCTTGGCTCGGCTTCTGGCCAGTGTCACGGCGCGAGCTTCACGCGCACCGCGAACATCAATTCGGCATCGCCTGACAAGGATGTCTTTGCCAAGGTGCCCATCTCTGCACTGGGCAAACCGCGAAACACTTCCTTGTCGTTCAGCTTGACGACGACCTCTTTCTTCAAGTCCACCAACTTCTCGTCGAGCAAGACTTCGAGGCCCTTCGCGTCCTTGTCGCACGTCACGACGACTTCGTTCTTCGTCTTGTCGACATCCGCGACGACGATCGCGCCCACGACCGGCCGATCCCACCACAGCCAGTAGAACTGCCTCTTCCACGCGAGCGCCGGCTGCCACACGACTTTCGTCGGCCGCGTGTCGCGCACGCGCTTCTCGATCTTGGCCAGGAGCGCACTCATTCCGCCCGGCGGAAGATCGTGTTGTCGCGACGGCACTTCCCAATACTCGTGCACGAATCCGCCCCAACGTTTCTGGGCCTCACCCAATCTGAGCGCACCGATGCGATTCGTTTCAGGCGGCACATTCGGATCGTCATCGCTCTGGTAGATGACGATCGGAACGTTGCGCAAGTTGGGCACGACACCGGGCGCGATGTCCGTTGGTTTTCCGTCGGTGCCCATGTACGGCGTCGGAGCACCGGCCGACGCCGCCAACGCCGCGACACGATCCGCATGATGTGCGCCCATCGTCCACGTGCCGTAGCCGCCCATCGAGTGGCCCGAGAAATACACGTGATCCATGTCGATCTTCCACGTGCGCAGCGCGGCCTCGACGAGCTGCACGACGAATTCCTCGGTGCCTGAATCCGTCCAACCGTGTTCTGTCTTCTCCAGTACTTCAGGACAGATCATCAACCAATCGAGCTTACTCGCGGCACCCGAATAGACGCCTTGGGCAGACGACGCATCACCGGAACCCTTGCCGCCGCCGTGCAGCGCGAGCAGCAGTCCCTTCGGATTGCCCGTTTCGCCGCCGACGATGAAGAGACCGCGTTTTTCCTTCTCGAACCACCAATTGCTGCCGCTCTTCTTCTCGAGCTTGCGGCCCTTCTTCGCGACGTCCAAGAGCTTCGCGGTCACAGATTGGATGTCTTTGGGGGACGCGAGAGAAATCGTTTCGAGCTCGCGAATGCGCGCATCGAGATCATCGAAGTTGCTGCCGAAGCGCGGTGCCGCGAAGACGGCCTCGAAGTTCGGCTTCGCGTCTTTCGTTGTCGGCTTCTGTTGGGTCGGTTCAGTGAGCGAAGCGACCAGAGCCAGTGCGAGGGGGAGCATGTTTGCCTACTCGAGAGGAGTCGGTGGAGGCGCCCACACTAATCGTTGACCTCGCGACGCGCACACCGAACGATTCAGGAATGAGAACTGCCGCCTTGCTCGCGATCGTCTTGTGCTCTGCCTGCCGAACCGTCTGCACCGACGATGCGGCACATTCCGTCGACACCGGCTCGATCGAACACGTCGTTCGCGAGCAAGAAGCTGCGTGGAATCGCGGCGACATCGATGGGTTCATGCGCGCCGGCTATCTGCGCTCAGCTGAACTCACTTTCTACTCCGGCGGCTCCGTCACGCACGGTTTCGATCCGGTGCTCGCGCGCTACACGAAACGCTACAAGTCCGAAGGCAAAGAGATGGGCAAGCTCGCCTTCACCAAGCTCGAAGTCCTGCCTCTCGCCGACGACGTTGCGCTCGCACGCGGTCGCTGGGACCTCGATTTCGCGGCCGAAAAAGACGTCGGCGGACTCTTTTCACTCGTCTTCCGGCGCACGAGCGACGGCTGGCGCATCGTGCACGATCACACGAGCGTCGACGGCTGATCGATCACTTGTGATCGGCCAGGTAGCCGACGCTGGGTTTCTTGAGCGCGTGTGCTTCGAGATCCTTGACGAGATAGTCGTAGGCTTCGTCGACCGAGTCCGTGCGGAAGAACAAATTCACGTCCTCGGGCGAAATCGTGCCGTACTTCACCATCGGCTCGAGGTTCAAGATCTCGTCCCAGTACTCGGTGCCGAACATGACGATCGGCAAATGCTTCTTGATCTTGAGTGTCTGCACGAGCGTCACGACTTCCATGAATTCGTCGAACGTGCCGAAGCCGCCGGGCATCACGACCATGGCCTTGGCCAGGTAGCTGAACCAGAACTTGCGCATGAAGAAGTAATGGAACTCGAACGCGAGGCGACGCGTGATGTACGGATTGTCCTGCTGTTCGAAAGGCAGCGAGATGTTGAGACCGATGTTCTCGCCCTTGGCTTCCGAAGCTCCCTTGTTCGCAGCTTCCATGATCCCCGGACCGCCGCCGGAGCACACAACGAAGCGTCGGTCGGTACCGGACAGACTCTTCGACCACAACGTCAAGCGTCGTGCGAGCTCGCGCGTGTCCTCGTAATAGCGCGACATCTTCAGACGCATCTCGGCGCGATCGAGGTTCGCGTTCGCCTTCTTCGCGGCCTCGAGCTCGATGAGCGCGACCTCGCGTGACGGAATGCGCGCCGAACCGAAGAACACGATCGTGTCCTTCACGCGCAACTCGGCGAAGCGCGCCTGCGGTTCGACGTACTCCGAGATGATGCGCAGGATCCGCGCCTCGGGGCTCTCGATGAAGCTCTCGTTCTTGTACGCCTTGACGGCGCGGAAGCGGCTCTCGGTCATGGACGCTCTGTATTCGTAGCGGAGGGACGGCGGACTGGGGTTCATCGACGCGAGCGCGTGGTCTACTCAGGCGCCGCGAAGGGCCGAGATCCTAGCCTTCGCAAAGTTGGGACGATGAGTCACACGACGGATTCGCAGCACGTCGACGTCGAAATGCCCGTCGCCGCATGACGAGCCAAGGTTGCGCGAACTCGATCGAGGCGGCGGTGCGCGAAATCGACGGTGTCTTGCGCGCGGAAGATTCGTTTGGAGCACGCAGCTCGAGCGTCGCGATCGACCCGGAGCGCCTATCGCGTGCAGATCTCTCGCGTCGCATCGCAGCTGTGCTTTCACCACTCGGATATCGAATTCCCGAGGGTGCCGACACGTCGGCGAGCCTCGCGAACGACCTCGAATTCGCGCGATGAATCGGCCGTCCTCGTGCTCGTCGACGGTCACATCGCCGCCGCGTTGGGCCTCGTCGACGAACCGCCGCCGACCAGCGCCGCCGCCGCAGTACGCACACTGCGCGAACAAGGCTTCCAGGTGCTCGTCCGGTCGGTGATCGCCGCGCCCCCCCGTCGAGCGCATGCGCACGACGCTGGCGATCGATTGCGCCGGTAGCGAACTCTCGCCCGAAGGCAAGAGGCGCGAGTTGTCCACACTCCAGCGTGCCGGTCACCGCGTCGCGATGATCGGGGACGGAATCAACGACGCGCTTGCACTCGCCACCGCATTCACCGGTTTCGCTTTCGGCGCTGAAGCCGACGTCGCCGTCCACACAGCCGGCAGCACGATCCTGCGCGACGACCCCGAGGCCGTGCTCCCCCGCATGCGGCCCGCCCGTGCGACGCTGCGTATCATCGGCCCAAACCTCACGTGGGCGCTCGCTTACAACGTGCTTGCGATCCCGATCGCGACAAGAGCCTTCGATCGCATGCTCGGCGGGGCGCTGCCTTCAGGTTTGGCCGGCGACGCGATGTCGTTCTCGAGCTTGGCCGTCGTGCTCGACAGCTTGCGTTTACCGAAAAATTGCTGAGCGCGAATCAGTCCTCGTCCTGGCCCTTTTTCAGCTTGTCTTGCGCCTTCTTGAACAGGTCGTCGAGGCGCGACTTCTTGCCGCGTTCTTCCTCCAACGCGTTTTCGAGCTTTTCCGCTCCACTCTGATTGCGTCCGCTCACTCTCTTTTGTGCTGACGCCCATTTATCGCCACCTACGGACGTTTCGGACTGCTCGGTACGCATCACGCGCGACGTCAACACGTCGACCGTCAACTTCGCGGAGCAGCACGGACACGTCACTTCGATTTGTTTGTTCGTCATGGATCACCGGAATCGTCGAGGACCTTTGCGCCGGATACGAGTTTCCCGAACTTTGCCTGACGTTTCTACGTCCATCGCACGTTCTCTCATCTGCATGGGACGGCAACCGTAACTCCCTACGGAGCCGCGCCTAGATCCGACGAAAGCCCGCTCGCCATGAGAACCCAAGACCCTCCCGTCCAACTCAAGAAACTGCCCCCCGCTTCCTTTCGGGTGCGCGATCGCGAGTTGCCGCAACGCCTGCTCGGAGCTTTGCTCTGGATCGCGCTCTTCGTGATCCTCTGGAAAGTCGGAGCTCAGTGATGCCCACTCGCAACGAAGCCGAAGAGCTCGGGACCTTGCCTAGTACGGTCGCGGGCTGACGAGAAAGACGCGCGTTGCCGCGTCGCGGATTCGGGCGCGAAGCCCGCGCACACAGAGTGGCGCGCCCCTTGTCGCCAGCACCTCCGGCCGATTCGAAAGTGCAGTTCGCGCAAGCTGCTGAGTTCGAGACTCATCGGTTCGATCGAGTTACCATGCGCGCATGAAATCGCGCCGATTCGCCATCCTTTCGCTTCCGGTCTTCCTCTGCATCGCCTGCGGTGAACCGCCGCGCGTGATCACTTCTCCAGCCCCGACGGCGGCTTCTACCTCTGCGACCGCTCGAACCGATCCGTTGAGCACGATGAGTGCTCCGCCGCTCGCGCCCGGTGCAGAGAAAGCGCCGCTGCCGCCGTCTCATCCGCCCATCGACGGCGTGCTGAAGCCACTCGTCTTCAAGGTGCCCACGGGGTGGGTGTCCGAGACGCCGGGTTCGGCGATGCGGCGCGAGCAGTATCGATTGGAGAAACAAGGCGCGGACACGAACGACGCGACGGTGACCGTGCAAGTGTTCGGCGTGAAAGACGGCGGCGCGCTCGAAGCGAACCTCGATCGTTGGGCCGGTCAGTTCAAACAGCCGGACGGGAAAGCGCCGCGCGACGCGATGAAACAATCGAATCGCAAGCTCGGCCCCGCGAACGTGATCGACCTCGACATCACCGGAACGTACGCGCTCGACGAGCGCGCGATGGGCGGCACGAAAACGTACAACGAGCCCAACTGGCGCATGCTCATGTCGTGGATCCAGAGTCCGACCGGGAATTACTACGTCAAGGTGATCGGGCCAGCGGCGACGGTCGCGCACTGGGAGCCGAGCTTTCGCACGTTCGTCGACAGCGCTGCGAACTGAGTCGGCGTCACAGTCCGCGCCGCCACTCGGGCGTGAACGCGGCGCTCTTCGGATCAGCGATCACGTGATCGAGGGCGGCCACGATCTTCACTTTGTCGCGCGGCAGGTTTCCGGCGAGCGCCAAGTAGTTGCTGGCGTGGTTCGAACGGAACACCGAGCCTTCGAGTTCGAGCCCAGAGACGAACGTGCGCAGCTCGCGTGCCAGCTCGAGCGGTGACAAGTCGTCGACTTCACCGCGCTGGGCCTCTTCGAAGAGCGGCGTGCCTTCGACCGGCGTCATCACGAGCGTGCTGACGAATCGCGGCTGGATCGCGTTCACGACGTCAGCCGACGCGCGCGCGTGAGCGTCGCTTCCCGCTCGATTGCCGGCGCCGAGGAGGATCATCGTCGACAGCTTGACGCCGGCCTCGTGCGCCTTGCCGGCGACACGAATCATCTCGGCCGCGTCGACGCCCTTCTCGAGTCGCGCGAGCACTGCGTCGTGACCCGATTCGATCCCGAGGTAGTAGAGCGACAGGCCTGCATCTCGCAGACGCTTCATCTCGTCGACCTTGCGCACTTGCAGCGCCTGCGGCGACGCATAGCAACTGACGCGCTGCAAGTCGGGCAATGACGCGCGCAAACGCGCCAAAAGTGTTGCGAGAAAGGCCTCTTTCGCGATCAACGCGTCGCCGTCCGCAAGGAACACCTTGCGCACCGGCGCGAGGTGCTGCGCCGCCCATTCGATCTCGCGCGCGAGCTCGTCGATCGGCCGCACACGAAACCGCTTGTCGCGGTACATCGCGCAGAACGTGCAGCGGTTGTAGCTGCAGCCGATGGTCGCCTGCAGGATCAGGCTGTCGGCTTCGGACGGCGGCCGGTAGAGAGTGCCTTCGTAGTGGATCACGGGCCCCGAGTGTAGGTGCTTCGGCGCCTTTGCGAGACTCGGCGTAGATTGGCGGCGATGAAAGCCACTCGAATTGCGTTCGTCCTCGCGTTGATCGCAGCCGGTGCACGAGCTCAGAGCCTCGAACACGCCTACGTCGTCGACTCAGGCTTCGTCGCTGACCCACTTGATTCGGCGGACATCACGATCGGATTCGAGGTCGAGATCCCGAACGCGAGTTGGTTGCGATTGCGGTTCTCGGACATCGACATCGCGAGCAGTGCGAGCTTGCGCATCGTTTCGCTCGCAGACGGAGCCGTGCAAACGCACTCACAGCGCACGGCAGAGGAATGGAACTTCACCAGCGCCTACTTCAACGGCTCGTCCGTGTGGGTCGAAGTGCTCGCGCAGCCGAACTCGGGATCCTCGCGCGTCCGACTCGAGTCGGTGACGAGCGGCATCCCGATTCCTCCGGCTCCTTCGCAATGCGGCCCCACGGACGATCGCGTTTTCTCCAGCGATCCGCGCGTCGGCCGATTGCAACCGAGCACTTGCACCGCGTTCCTCGTCGACCATTGCAGTCGGGCGTTGATGACGGCCGGTCACTGCACCGGCGGTTACAATGTCGTCGAATTCAACGTGCCCATCTCGAGCGCTGGCGGCAACGCCGTTCATCCGCCGCCGTCCGATCAGTACGCGGTCGATTTCGTTTCGCTGCAATCGAGCGTCGTCGCCACCGGATCGGATTGGGCCATCTTCGGTTGCTTCGCGAATCCGAACACCGGCAAGACGCCGTTCGAGGCTCAGCAAGTGGCTTTCGTGCGGCAAAACCCGCCACTTTTCGATGCGACGCTGCAGATGCGCGTCACCGGTTTCGGCAACGATCTCACGCCGCCGAGCGCGAACTTCGCGCAACAGACGCACGCCGGTCCGTACTTCAACGTGTCGGGCAATATCGTGCGCTACCTGGCCGACACGACGGGCGGCAACTCGGGCTCGCCGGTGATCCTCGAAGCGAACGGCAAGGTGATCGCGATCCACACGAACGGCGCGTGCGACGTAGGATTCACGAACGCCAACTACGGCACCTCGCTGGCGAACACGGGGCTGAATGCGGCGCTGAACAATCCGCTCGGCGTCCTGTCGTGCAATGGCACGTGGAGCACGACCTGCAACGCCCAGGTGAATTCACAGGGATGCACGCCGCAGATCGGTGCGATCGGTATTCCGCGCGTGAGCGGCGGTGCGGGCAGTTTCTCGATCCGTGCGACGAGCGTGATCAATCAACAGAGTGGCCTCCTCTTCTACGGCATCAACTCTGCGCTCCAACCCTTCCAAGGCGGGACGTTGTGCGTCGCAGCACCCCTGACGCGCACGCCGATCGCGAACTCGGGCGGCAGTGCGAGTGGACTCGATTGCACGGGCGTGATCGCGTTCGACATGGGCGCACGTCTCGCCGCCGGTGTGGACCCGCGCCTGCACGTCGGTGCGACGATCTTCGCTCAATGGTGGACGCGCGACGCGCTTGCGACGCCGTTCGGAACCAATCTCTCGAACGCGATTCGTTTCACGATCGGGCCGTGAAATCGAGCGGATGACCGCGCCCGGATCGAACCGCGCGCACGGTACCGCGTGCTCGAACACCCTGATTTCGTGCGGTTCCGCGCATAGGCGAAAGCTGATTCGCCAGCGAACACGCTTCTCCGCACAGTGAATTACAGATCTCTTCGTCGGCTTGACGATTGCCGGCGATCCCCCGTCCGGAACTCACATCGGTGCCGACGATCGTTCCGAATCTGCTCGCGCCCGGCGAAGCGTTCGGGCTCCATCGCTCGGCGTGCCGCCCACTGGCTTGCTCGCGCGCGAGCAGAACACCTCCCCGGGCGCGGGCCTGCGGTCGTGATGGACTACTTCAGGCAGTGATCGTGGCCACGAGCGACGCGTTCACTCGTCGTCGGATGCAGCCGGCGCCTTCTTGCGCGTCGCTTTTTTCTTCGCGGGCGCTTTCTCGGCGGCCGGAGCCTTCGCTGCAGCCGGAGCCTTCTTCGCACCACGCGCCGGCTTTTTCTTCTTCGAGCTCGGGCCGAGCGCGCGACGATCGGCGAGCAGCGTGATCGCGTGTGCGAGCGTGCAATCTTCGACGCTCGTGCCTTTCGGCAGCGACGCGTTCGTCTCGCCGTCGCTCGCGTACGGACCGTACTTGCCGTCCTTGATGACGATCGGCGTGCCGCTCGTCGGATCGACGCCCAGCTCTTTCAGCGGCGGCGCAGCCGGTCCACGGCCGCGACCCTTCTTCGGGATGGCGAAGATCGCTCGTGCCTCGACGAGCGTGATCGTGAGCAACTGATCTTCGTTCGTCAGGCTGCGCGTCTCGGGTTTCTCTTGGCCGGGCACGACTTTCTCGAGGTACGGGCCGAAGCGCCCCGGTCGCGCGGTGACGATCGAGCCATCCTCTTCGACACCGAGTTTGCGCGGCAAAGACAGCAGTTGCAGCGCTTGCTCGAGATTCACCGTCTTCGGCGACATCGTCTTGAACAGTGAAGCGCGCTTCGGCTTCGGGCCGTCTTTCTCCTCGGGATCTTCGCCGAGTTGCACGTACGGACCGAAGCGACCGATGCGCAGATACACGGACGAGCCGTCCGGGCCTTGACCCAACGGCTCTTCGGCTTTGCCCGCGGCTGCGAGCAATTCGAGCGCCTTCGGAATCGTGATCTCGTCCGGCGCGAGACCTTCGGGAACGCTGGCACGCACGCCCTCGCACTCGATGTACGGGCCGTAGCGACCGACACGCAGCGAGATCGGCTTGCCCTCGTGAACACCGAGCGGAATCGTGTTCACGACGCGCGGGTCGATCTTCTCGGCGCGGGTCGTGACGATGTTCTTCAGACCCGGTTGATTGCCGGACCAGAAGTTCGCGAGGAACACGTTGCGGTCGAGTTCGCCGCGCGAGATCTGGTCGAGTCGCTCTTCCATCTCGGCCGTGAAGCCGTAGTCGACGAGCGCCGGATCCAGATCCTGCATCAAGTGCACGACGGCGAACGCGAGCGGCGTCGGCACGAGCGCTTGACCGCGCTTCACGACGTACTCGCGATCCGTGATCGTGCCGATGATGCTCGCGTACGTCGACGGACGGCCGATGCCGAGCTCTTCCATCTTCTGCACGAGCGCAGCTTCGGTGAAACGCGCCGGCGGCTTCGTCGTGTGACCGAGCGGCTCGCTCGATTCGACTCTCGCGCGGTCGCCCTTCACGAGCGGCGGCAGGACGACGTCTTTCTCCTCGAGCTCGGCTTCGGGCTCGTCGGTGCCCTCGACGTAGGCGCGCAAATAGCCCGGGAAAAGCACGGTTTTCCCGCGTGCGACGAGATCCGCTTTGCCGCCGTTCGAGAGCGGCGCTTGAAAGCGCGCCGTCACGCTCTTCATGCGCGCGTCGACCATCTGCGACGCGACGGTGCGCTTCCAAATGAGCTCGTACACGGCCGATTCGTCGCCGCCGACTTCCGCTCCGACTTCCTTCGGAAAACGGAAGTGATCGCCGGCCGGACGGATGGCTTCGTGCGCTTCTTGAGCGTTGCGCGACTTGCCGGTCCACGTGCGCGGAGTCGCAGGCAAGTACTCCTTGCCGTACTCGCGCGTCACGAGTTCGCGCGCTGCTTGAATCGCTTGCGCTGACAGCGAGATGCTGTCGGTACGCATGTACGTGATGTAACCGTTTTCGTAGAGGCGCTGCGCGGCCTGCATGGCGCGTTTCGCAGCCATGCCGAGCTTGCGACCGGCCTCTTGTTGAAACGTCGACGTCGTGAACGGAGCTTTCGGCTTCGAACCGTATTCGTCTTCTTCTACGGACGTCGCGAGAGCGACCGCGCCGTTCAAACCCGCGGCCAGTTTCTGTGCGCGCGCCTCGTCGAGGATTTGCGCCTTCGAATTCGCGTTGAGCTTGCCGTCGGGCCCGAAATCGCGGCCCTGCGCGAGCGTCACGCCGTCGAGCGCTGTCACTTCGGCTGGGAACGACGTGCCTTCGTGCTCGAGCACGACCTTTGCGTCCCACCACTTGGCCGGCACGAACGCGATGCGCTCTTTTTCGCGCTCGACGATCAGACGCGTGGCGACGCTCTGCACGCGGCCAGCCGACAAGCGCGGCGCGATCTTGCGCCACAGGACGGGCGAAACTTCGTAGCCGTACAACCGATCGAGGATGCGCCGCGCCTCTTGCGCGTCGACGAGCGCCGTGTCGACGTCGCGACAATTCTCGAGCGCTTCGTGGATGGCGGCCTTGGTGATCTCGTGGAACACCATCCGCTTGACCGGCACTTTCGGTTGCAGCAGTTCGAGCAAGTGCCACGAGATCGCCTCGCCCTCGCGGTCTTCGTCGGTCGCGAGATAGAGGATGCTCGCGTTCTTCAGCTTGGCCTTCAGGTCGCGGATCTTGGCCTTCTTGTCGGCCGACACCACGTAGAGCGGAACGAAGCCCGCATCGATGTCGACGCCGACGCGCGACCACGGCAAGGCTTTCACTGCGGCGGGGATCTCGGAAGCGTTCGCAGGCAGGTCGCGCACATGCCCGATCGAGGCCTCGACCTCGTAATCCGGGCCCAAAAACTTGGCGATGGTCCGGGCTTTGGCCGGAGATTCGACGATCACGAGAGGCTTCGACATCGCGCGCACCCTCCGCGATCCACGGTGCAATTGTCAAGCGTGGTTCGTGCGAGGGCGCTCCGCTGAGCGCCGGATCCCGCTATCTTCTGCCGCGTGGCGAAGCCGATTCCAATCCTCTTCGAAGACGAGCATTTGCTCGTGGTTTCGAAGCCTGCGGGCCTCCTATCGGTCGTGACGGGCGGTGAAATCGGTGCGTCGTTGCCCGAGGCGCTGGCCGAACAAGGTCTGGTCGCGGTGCCTGTTCACCGCCTCGATCGTGAGGTTTCCGGGTGCGTGATGTTCGCGCGCACAGACGCGGCGCGAGCGGCGATCGAGGACATGTTTCGCGCTCGCGCCCTCTCGAAAACGTATTGGGCGCTGGCGGAAGGGCACGTGAAACCACCTAGCGGTGCGTTTCATTTCCCCATCCTCGAGGATGGTCCTATCGCGCGCGTTTCGGCGCATGGCAAGAAATCCGAAACGCGCTTCAAGACGTTGAACGCGTGGCGCACGACGACGGAGCTCGAAGTCGATCTCGTCACAGGCCGGAGGAATCAGATTCGGCTGCACTTCGCGCACGGCGGATTTCCGCTCATCGGCGAGAGAAAATATGCGCGTGGGAAGGACTCGTCCGTGCGCATTCCGAGTCGGCGGGTCGCGCTGCACGCGTGGAAATTGGCGTTCGATCATCCGCTCACGAACGAGCCGCTCGCGATCGAAGATCCGCTCCCTCTCGACTTGATCGAAGTGCGTCGCCGGGCTGCGGGTGCTTGATGCCGGACCTTTCCTCACCCATATGAAGCGGCCTGCGCGGTAGAATCTCGCGCCCCACAGTCCGAGCGAGCCTCCACATGCCCACCAGCGAAGACGTCTACAAAGAACTCAAGCAGGTCTTTGATCCCGAGATCCCGGTCAACATCGTCGACCTCGGTCTGATCTACGACGTGAAGGTGCAGGACACCGGCGTGTGCAACGTGACGATGACCCTGACGTCGCAGAGCTGCCCCGAGGCACGCACGATTCCCGAAGTGATGAAGCGCCGCATCAACGCGCTGCCCGGGATCACCGGCACCGAGATCCAAATCGTGTGGGATCCGGCGTGGAGCCCGCAGAAGATTTCGCCCGAGGGTCGCGTTCAGCTCGGCATCGAAGACGACGACGATCAGTGAAACGGGGTTGCGCCCGGCGGAAAGCGGGCACCGTGCGTGGTTCGTCGGGCGAGGCTATATCTTCCAGTCGATGTTCGATCCCGGCACATCGCTCCTGAGTCGTCTCCTCGAATCCTGCGTCGTCGAATTGCAGGGTGATCCCACTAGTCCAGCGCCGTGGGATCGCGCGCACGCCGCGGTCAAAGCCGTGGGAACGACGGACGCCGACCTCGCGGCCGCGGTCGAGGCGAAGGACTACGCCGCATTGCGCGCAATCGTCGAGGCCTGGGATGCCGGCAAGCGCGCGTTGCCCGAACTGGACATGGAAGTCATGCGCCGCGCTATGAAGGCGTTTCGCAAGAGCATGAAAGTCACGCGCCTCGACGACGAGTCGAAGATCGGTCGCAATCCGATGACGGACGGCGGCGGTTCCTCGATCCTGGGCATCACCGCTCCCCCGCGTTTTTCGCGCGACGTGTGGAGCGAATTGGTGCGCCGCGGCGAATTGCGCGGCGGGCGCCAGGGCGTGTACGAACTCGCGAAGGAGTGAGCGAGGCTGGCGAGTTTGGGCTGGCTGACGGAGAGGTAGAACACGCGGCGCAATAGCTGGGTCCACGTGGCGCGGCGATCGGGAGAGTGAATCCTGTTGGGTGTCGGCTCGTCGTGAGAGGCGTTGGGTGCTGGCCTCTGAGAAGGGCGAGGAGCAGGCACGATCTCGTCGCGCCAGGGCACAGTCGACGCGGCCACGCCGTGGTAGGTGAGCAGAGGATTCGCGGACGACGCACCCAGCGGGCCTTCGTGATGCGTAGTTGCGGCGTGCATGCACCCGAGTCGAGCATGCGCGGGACGAGTCCAAGGTCCGGACGGACCTGCCGCGAGTCAGACACGTGCGCTGGATCCTCCAACGTGAGAGCAAAGCACAGCGCGATCAGCGGTCCGACCCGTTCGATGTGCGCGTCGTCGAGTACGCGCAGACGAAGCGAAACCTGCTGACTCGATCAGCTCGGCCTACGCACTAAGGGGACCGGACGTGCGCGACACGATGATCGAGAATGGGAGCGGTTGACCAACGACGGACGACCGGCACAAACCAAAGGACCCTCCATGCACTCCCTGACCCATGCACTCCTCACCTTCGCGCTGCTCGGCACCGTTTCCGCTTCGGCGCAGGTCCCGAGCTACACCGTGGAATTCCTGGGCGCCGACACGGCGGCGAGCGCGCTCAACGAACTCGGCGTCGCAGTGGGCTCGATGAATCTCCCCGGTGACGTGAGGTGCGCCGCGATTGCGCTGCCCGGCCAGTCGTTCACGCCGCTCCCGCTGCCCGCCGGGTACCTGAGCTCGTCCGCGTACGACGTGAACGACGCGGGCCTCGTCGTCGGCGTCGTCAGCACGTCGACGGTGCCCGCGACATCCGCCCACGCCGCGGCCTGGCGCCCGACGCCGAGCGGCTACGTGGTCGAGGTGCTGGGCGAGCCCACCGGCGACCTCTACAGCTACGCCACGGGCGTGAACAACCTCGGCGACATCGTCGGCTCGTCGGGCACGGTCCCTTGGGCGTACGTGACGCACGCGGTGCTCTACGCGACGAGCGGTGCAGTCGTGCTGCCGGGGCTCTCGAGCGAAGTCGCCGACGTCAACGACCGTCGCAAGGTGTTGGCGCGGAACGAGCTCTACGACCTGAACACCGGGGCGATCGATCTCATCGCCCTGCCGCCGGGCATCTGGCAAGGCTTCGGGGCGGCGGCGTTGAACGAGCTCGATGGGATGTGCGGCTACATCCAGGGCAACTCCTCGACGTGCCCGAGCTTCCCGATGCGCTACTTGCCGTCGAGCGGCTGGCTGACCGTCGGTGGCTGTGCGTCGACGACCTCGGCCACCGCGATCAACGACCTCGGCGACGTCCTGACGTACGTCTACTTCTCAGCAGCACGCGTGCGGTTGGAAGGCCTCGGCGACTTCCCGATCGGCCAGCTCATCGATCCGTCGCAAGGCGGTTGGCTCGTGCAGTGGTACGGTGCGTCCGACATCAACAACCGCCGGCAGATGCTGTGCGCGGTGCGCGAGCCGACGACGCTCGCGATCGGCGCCGCGCGCCTCACGACGGTCGAGCCGGTGACGCTCTTCTGCGCGGGTGACGGCGGTGGCACCGCATGCCCGTGCGGCAACGCCAGCGCAAGCGGCGCGGACGTGGGCTGCCTCCATTCGCTGGGAACGGGCGGGCGATTGCGCGCGATCGGAACGGCGAGCGTCTCGGGCGACGCGCTCGTGCTGCAGGCGTCGAGCCTGCCGAACGCACCCGCGCTCTACTTCCAAGGCACGGCGCGTGCGAACGGCGGAGCGGGAGACGTCTTCGGTGACGGGCTGCGCTGCGTCGGCGGCACCATCGTACGTCTAGGCACGCAGACGGCCGTCGCGGGCGTTTCGGGCTACCCCGGCTTCGGCGACCTCCCGATCTCGATCCGCGGCGTGAACGTCGCAGGCGCCGTGCGCATGTACCAGGCGTGGTATCGCGACGCGGCCGCGTTCTGCACGGCGAGCACGTTCAATCTGACGAACGGACTCGAGCTCACCTGGCTGCCGTGACACGGAGGGACCCGTCGACCCACCATCGACGGGAGCGCGTTTCTTCTGCGTGCGGGACGCTCGCGTCCTACTCGCCGCTCACGTGCACGACGATCGTGCGCGCATGTCCCGCGAGGCGCTGTTCGACGAGGAACACGCCCTGCCAGCGGCCGAGCGCGAGCTCACCGCCGCTCACGGGGATCGTCTCGCTCGTCCGCGTGATCGCGCTGCGCTGGTGTGCAGGGCTGTCGTCCGGACCTTCGTCGTCGTGCGCGTTGCGCGGATCGCCATCGGGCGCGAGACGTTCGAGCCACGCGAGCACGTCGCCCCGCGCGGACGGATCGGCGTTCTCCGTGATCAATAAGCTCGCGGACGTGTGGCGGCAGAAGACGACGCACGTGCCGGTCGTGACGCGCGAAGCACGGACCACGGCCGCGATCTGCGCGGTGAGATCGACGAGCCCGCGACCGCTCGTGCGCACTTGGAGCTCGCGCTGGAGAAGGCCCATCGTGCGCCCGATCGTACGCGCGGCCGATCGACCTTGCTCGAGGACGAGCGCGTCCCGGCGAAGAGGCGATTCAGTCGGCGCGACCCTTACCGAAATCGAAGACCACGAAGAGCGTTACGCGCAAACGTCCCATCCGCGGAGTCAGCCGCTGAAGCGAAGATCGTGTCTCGAAATCCTGACCAACCGCCGATCCGAGGCAACTCGCTGAATCGTTCTCCGAACGTTCGAAGTACCATGCACGGTCAGAACGAGAAGCACGCCGGCATGCAGCCCAGAGACGATCTCGAGAGTGAGGACTTCGCAGCCGTGCAAAGGGGCGGGCTGGAGGCGCTGCAGCGCCGCGTGGCCGATTTGGAAGAGCAGTTGGCGGTAGCGCGGGCGACACCGGACGGGCGCAAGTGGATCCACGACGCCTTGTGGCGCTCCGAGGCCCAGCACAAGGCTCTGTTCGCTTCGCTGCTCGATGCGACCGTCGTGATCGACGACCACGGCAGGATCCATGCGGCGAGCGATTCCGTGAAGCGGATCTTCGGCTTCGAACCGCAGGAGCTCGTGGGTCGCAACATCAAGATGTTGATGGCCGAGCCGCACCAGTCGCAACACGACCAGTACCTCGAGAACTACCGTCGCACCGGGTTCACGCACATCCTCGGGCGCACGCGCGAGTTCGAGGTCTTGCGCAAGGACGGCACGCAGATCACTTGCGAACTCTCGGTCGCTCGCGCGGATTTTCCCGGCGGCTGGCTTTTCACGGGCGCCTTCCGCGACGTGACCGAGAAGAAGGCCGCTGAAGCCGCCCTGCGCGAGAGCGAGCGGCGCTTCCATGCGCTCTTCGACAGCACCTTCCAATTCATCGGCCTCCTGCGTCCCGATGGGATCCTGGTCGAAGCCAACCAGACAGCCTGTGACTCGGCAGGAGTCACGCGTGAGGAAGTCCTCGGTCGCCCTTTCTGGGACACGAGCTGGTGGTCGCATTCGATAGAGATGCAGACCCGCATCCGAGAGGGGGTCGCGCGGGCAGCGCTGGGTGAGTTCGTGCGCTTCGAGATCGCCCAGCGCACGCGCAGCGGAGCGACGCTGGACATCGATTTCTCGCTGACCCCCATCAAGGACGAAGCCGGTCGTGTCGTGATGCTGATCCCCGAGGGTCGCAACGTCACCGAGCTGAAGACCGCGCAGCGCGCCGAGACATCCATGTTGCGTGCCCTCGCCCAGATCGGCGAGTCGGCGGCCGTGCTGGCGCACGAGATCAAGAACCCGATCACGGCAGTCAACCTCGCGCTGCGCGCCGTCGCGGACAAGCTCGGCGCGGACGAGCACGCGATCCTCGCGGATCTCGTCGCGCGCATGCAGCGTCTCGAGCACATGATGCGCGGCACGCTGTCGTTCGCCAAACCGCTCAGGCTGAAGCCCATCGATCTCGACGCACGGACGCTGTACGAGGACACCGTTGCACACCTGCGCTCGCAACTGCAACACGCAGGCGCGGAGGTCCGGATTCACGTGCCGAATGCCGCAGTGCGCTTCCACGGTGACGGTCAACTGTTCGAGGAAGTCCTCTCGAACCTGATCATGAACGCGGTCGAGGCCAAGGGAACGGGAGCGCATATCGACCTGTTCGCCGGGTACCACGGCCGGCACGGCGTTCTGCTCGCGATCGAGGACGACGGCCCCGGAATTCCCGAGGAGCAGCGCGCGAGCGTCTTCAAGCCCTTCGTGACGACCAAGGCCTGCGGCACCGGCCTCGGCCTGCCGATCTGCCGGAAGATCGTCGAAGAACACGGCGGCAAGATCGAAATCACGAGCGGAGCCTCGGGCGGCGCACGTTTCGAGATCCGGCTCGAGAACCCAGTGTGAGGCAACGCTGATGCAGAACTTCGGCTTGATTCGCGTCGCCCGGGAGCATTCCTCGAAGGTTCGCGAATACGAATCGAAGTGCCTGCGATCGACGGGCTGACGCTGCTCTTCGAGCGTGGCGGCCTGTCCGCAGAAAACACCGCGCAGTCCGACACAATCGGCAGTCGGAGTTACCATGCGAGCGGACGATTTCATGCTGCGATCGAGTGCTCGTCGTGTCCTGTCCTGTGTGGTGCTCTCCTGCCTCTCGAGCACGGCTTTCGCGACGGACTTCTACGTCGATGTCGCGAATGGAAACAACGCCAACCCAGGCACGAGTCCCGCGACCGCCTGGCAGACGTTGACGTTCGCCGCCGCGAACGCGAGTCAGGGCAATGCGCACACGATCCACGTCGCGCCTGGAACCTATTCAGCGGCGAGTGGTGAGACGTTTCCACTCCAGTTCCGCGGTCAACACGTCGTCGGGGACAGTGGACCGACGAACACGATCGTGGACGGAAGTGGAGCGACGGTCGTCATCCAGATCCTGAACTTTCCGGCGCTGCCGGTTCCGGCTTCGGTCGCCACACTGCGCGGGTTCACGTTGCAGGGCGCCGCCAGTTGCATCGACCTGACCTGGTCTTGGAGTTCGACCACGACGAGCTTCAGCGACTTGGTTCTGCGCAACGCAACGACGGTCGGCCTCGGCATGACGAGTTCGTCGTTCCAAGGCAGCGGCGCGAACTTCCACGTCCAACTGTCGGGCGTGCGCGTGGAAGCATGCGGACAGGGACTCTTCCTCTCAGGGAATTCGGGCTCGAACACCTTGGACGCGAGCGATTGTGCGTTCGTGAGCAACATCCAGGACGGCGTGTTTCTCAACGTCCGCACGAGCGTGGCCACCAGTTTTGCGCGCTGCAGTTTCCTCGGCAATGGAGCGGCCGGCGTGCGCGCCGCAGCGGTGGCGGGGACGTCCACGTCCCAAGGCTTCGGGTTCTTGACCACTTCGTTCTCCGATTGCCTGTTCGCGAACAATCAGAGCGGATGGGCGCCCCAGACGTCGCTTCTCGCCACCGTCGGCTCGACACTCACGCGTTGCACGATCGCGAACAACGCGTTCGGCATCGTCACCACGAATAACGGGAACAATCCGCCGACGTACACACTCGACAGCACGCTCCTGTGGGGCAACGGCACGGACTTCTCGGCCCCGAACTCCCCCACGAGCACGTTCTCGCAGATCGGCGGCGCGGATCCTTTGTTCCAGAATCCCTTCGGCGGCGATTTCCGCGTGTACTTCGGCAGCCCTGTGATCGACGCGGGCAAACCGTCGACGCCGGTCGGCACACTCGATTTGAACGGTGTCGCGCGTTCCGTCGACGGCGATCTCGACACATTTGAAAGGGCGGACATCGGTTGTCACGAGTTCCGCACGCTCGACATCGACACGACCGGACAACAAGGAACGCTGCTCGGGCTCGAGACCTTCGGAACCGCGGGCGACTCGTCTTCGATGCGGCTGGGCCGCGGAGCCTTCGGCGCGCCGATCGCTACTCCGTTCGGCGAGTTCGACATGAACGCGATCGCGAATTTCCCGTGGGTCACCTTCCCCGTCGCGCCCGGCCCGGGCTTCCTCTTCCAACGCACGATTCCGACGGCGCCGATCTTCATCGGGCAAACGTATTCGTTCCAAGGGCTCGTCACGTCGAGCGTGTCGCCGAGCGGAGCCGCGTGGTCGAACGCGGTCAGCTTCACGATCGTGCCCTGACCGAACCGACGAGTTCACGCTGGGTCGGGGTCGTCACGTCCTAAATCGGCGCGGCGAGCGAGCAATTCGATCTTCGTGAACTCTCGTGGGTCCGATCGAGGCCAAGAACGGCGCACTGATCTCGCTGCGCGACGGTCGTCACGTCCGCGATCGTGTTCGAGCCGCTCGATTTTCTCATCGCGGCTCGCGGCGGGATCCCCTGCGCGATGACGCGCAGTGACCTCGCGCTCCGCTGCGCGGACCGGGGCTTACCTTCCTCGGCCTCGGACGCACTTGCTGACGTGTCACGGCGTGCTGCGTGTCACGGCGTGCTACGTGTCACGGCGTGCTGCGTGTCACGGCGTGCTACGTGTCAGGGCGTGCTGCGTATCACGGCGTGCTACGTGTCACGGCGTGCTACGTGTCACGGCGTGCTACGTGTCACGGCGTGCTACGTGTCACGGCGTGCTGCGTATCACGGCGTGCTGGCGCCGCGGCGACATGGCGCAAGCTCACGCGTGCGCTCGCATGCTGAACCGTTCCGAGAAGAGGCAAGCGCGAGTGCGAGCAGTGCGTGTTCGCGCGAGGAATCGCCCGCGACGCTTACGTCGCATTCCGTGTCGTTACTGAACGACCTTCATCTCACCCGCGCCCATCGGCGGCGGCGCGTTCGGATTCTTCTTCAGATCTTCCTTCCACGAGATCATGCGCGCCTTCGCAGCAGCCGTCTCGGCCTCGGGGATCTTGCCCATGCGCTGCAAGAAGATCGACAAGCTCGTGAACGCGAAGGCGTCGTTCGGATCGAGTGCGATCGCTCGCTCGATCGTCGCCACCGCCGCTTCGTGACGGCCGAGTTTGCTCTCGGCCGTCGCGAGCGCGTTCATCGCGTCCGTCCAATCCGGCTTCGCGACGAGCGCTTGCGCGTACTCGACGATCGCTTCCTCGAACTTGTTCTGTCCGAAGAATTTCAATCCCGCCAAGTAGTGAGTCTTTGCATCGGCCATCGTTCGCTCCAAATTCTGCGGAGCGCAAAGCCCCGCGCGTTCACATCACCGGTTCGATGCCGAGCTTCGCGAAGCCCTTGTCTTCGAAGTTCTTCCTGAACATGTCGCGCAGCTTCGTCGCGGCGACGTCGTAAGCGGCCTTGTCGGCCCACGTGTTGCGCGGATTCAGCACCTTCGGGTCCACGCCCGGGCAGCTCTTCGGCATCTTCATGTTGAAGATCGGGTGTGTTTCGTACTCGACCTTGCCTTCGTCGAGGTCGCCGCGCAGAGCCGCGTTGAGCAGCGCGCGCGTGTCCTTGATCGAGATGCGCTTGCCAGTGCCGTACGCGCCGCCGCTCCAGCCCGTGTTGAGCAGGATGCAGCGCGCCTTGTGCTTCTCCATCTTCTCGCGCAAGAGCTTGGCGTAGACGCTGGGCTTGTGCGCCATGAAGGGCGCGCCGAAGCACGCACTGAACGCGGCTTGGGGTTCGGTGATACCGACTTCCGTGCCGGCGAGCTTCGCAGTGAAGCCCGACACGAAGTGGTACATGACCTGCTTGCCGTCGAGGATCGCCAGCGGCGGCAACACGCCGAACGCATCGGCCGTCAAGAGCACGATCGTGGCCGGATGTCCGCCTTGCGCGTTCGGCATCACGTTCGGATTCGCGCTCAACGGATAGCTGAAGCGCGTGTTCTCGGTGATCGATTTGTCGGTCAAGTCGAACTCGTGCGGCGTGACTTCCGAGAGCTTCTTGCCCTTCGGCGCCGGCACGTTCTCGATGATCGTGCCCGGCTTCATCAACGCGTCCCAGATGACGGGCTCGGCGTCCTTGTTCAGGTCGATGAGCTTCGCGTAGCAACCGTCTTCGAGGTTGCAGAGTCCATTGTCGCTCCAGATCGTCTCGTCGTCACCGATGAGGCGACGGTCGGGATCGGCCGACAACGTCGTCTTGCCCGTGCCCGAGAGGCCGAACAAAATCGCTGCGTCGTTCTTCGCGCCGACGTTCGCCGAGCAGTGCATCGACAAGCGGCCCTGCAGCGGCAGGAGGAAGTTTCCGACGGTGAAAATGGTCTTTTTCACGACGCCGCAGTAATCGGCGCGACCCGCGACGAGGCAGATCTTGTTCTTGACGTCGATGACGATCGCGGCTTCGGCTCGGCAGCCGTCGCGCTCCGGAACGCACTCGAAGCTCGGCGCGTTGATCATCGTCCAACGACGCTTGTCGACGTCACCGACGCCCTTCAAGTCCTTCGGGAACATGTTGTGCGCGAACATCGCGTGCGTCGCGTATTCCCCGACGAAGCGGTAGGGAATCGCGAACGCGGGATCGGCGCCGACGAAGACGTCTTTGACGTAAAGCGTGGCCTTCTTCGCGTTGAGGTGCTCGATGACGCGCTGGAGCAGACCTTGGTACTTCGCCGGGTCGTACTGTTGGACGTCGGCCTTCCACCAGATCTGATCGATCACTTCCGGCCACGCGACCGCGTAGGTGTCCTTGACGCGGCGACCCGTGCAATCCGGGTCGGTGTAGTACATCAGCGGGCCCTTGACGCCGAGCTTCGTCGCGAACGCCTTCTGCTCGTTGCTCGGTCCGCCCTTCCTCACACGGCCCTTGTCGTTGGCGATCGCCTCGTGGAAGAGCTCGTCCTTCGAGAGGTTGTACTTGTAGGAAACGGTCTTGAGGCCGATGGCCTCGAGGTCGTGACGGAAGTCGGCGGCTAGGGTCATGGTTCGATGAGCGGGCCCGCTGGTAGGTGCGACGAGGCTACGTGTGGCTTCGCCGGGCAGGGCGTAAGTGCGCGAGGTTATCCCGAAGCGCGCGATCGGGCAACGGGCGCGAGGTTTCCAGCGACGAAACGGGCTCTTTTTCGAGTGCGCGAGCCTCAGACGACACGTACGCACGAGTCGTGCGCTCCGACGCGAGCATCCTGAATGCTACGCGCGCTGCGCGACTGCGTGGCGCGATCGGTACCACTCCAGGGTGGTCGCGAGCCCCTGCCGCCACGGCACTTTCGGCGAGTAGCCGAGCAATTCCCGCGCGCGTTCGATCGACGCGAGGCTGTGCAGCACGTCTCCTGCGCGCGGCGGAGCGTGACGCGCAGCGAGCTTCGATCCGACGAGCTTGGCCATGCTCGCGTAGAGATCGTTCATCGAGATGCGCTCGCCCCCGCCGACGTTGACGACAGTGCCCGCCGGAACGTCGCTCGCCATGGCGAGCAAGTTCGCGTGCACCACGTTGTCGATGTACGTCATGTCGCGCGTTTGTTCGCCGTCGCCGAAGATCGTCGGAGCGCGACCCTCGAGCAGCGCTTTCGCGAAGATCGCGATGACGCCGGTGTAGGGACTGTCGTCGAGTTGGCGCGGACCAAAGACATTGAAGTAGCGCAACGACACGGTCTTCATGCCGTACGCCTGACCGTACACGCGCAACAAGGCTTCGCCCGCGAGCTTGCCCGACGCGTACGGCGAGAGCGGCTCCGGCGGCATCGTCTCGACTTTCGGCAACGTGGCCGTGTTGCCGTACGCAGCCGACGACGCAGCGAACACGACGCTCTTGACGCCGCACTGACGCGCGCCTTCGAGCACGCGCAAGGTGCCCATCACGTTGATCTCGTAGCTGTCGACCGGCGCTTCGATGCTCTTCGGCACGGACACTTGCGCAGCCTCGTGGAAGACGCCGACGACGCCTTCGCAAGCGCGCCTACAGTGCAGCGGATTCGTGATCGAGCCGCGCACGACGTTAACGGGCGCGGCGCTGTCCTTTTCGCTCGTCTCCAGACCTTCGAGGTTCTCGAGACGCCCCGTCGAAAGATCGTCGAGTACACGCGCTCGATCGCCGCGTGCGACGAGAGCCCGAACGATGTGCGAGCCGATGAATCCAGCTCCGCCGGTGACGAGATAGAGGGCCATGGTGCGAAGTCTATCGGCAGTTGCGCGGCGCAGCCGAAGTCGCCGAGCAGCGACCAACCGCAAAACCCGACGTCAGCGAGCGGAAGGCTTGCCGCGGAGCATGAATGCGAGCACGGCCAGACTGGCGACGAGGAAGGCGATGTTCACGGCTCGCGCGAAGGGCGGCGCTCCTGCGGGCCAAATCTGGCCGACGAGCACGATGAAGTTCAAGACGAGAAGGACCATCAGTAACAAGCGCGGGATCATGGAATGCGAGTGTGGGATTCGAATGGATTCGACGGCGAGCCGCGCGTGGATCGTGACGAGAGAGCGATCCGTGGATCTTCGCTCACCAACGCCTCGCGCGTGATCCGCAGAGACTACATGCCGTGCGCCCATGAGTTTCATGCTCGGTCATCCAAGGCTGCGTGTGGCGCAGGTTTGCGCGAGGATGATCGCGCGACAGAAACGCCGGATCTCGTGCCAAGCCCAACGGTCCGCTCGGAGGCGTGGCTCACGTCCGAAGGCTCGTGGATGAAGCCTGGGTGTCGATCACCGCGCGGAACCCGTTGGACGACTCCCTCCAATGGATCGAGGGTTTCCGATGCCCGTACACGCGCTAGGAAGGAAGCACCGCGTGTAGCTGCTGCGAATCAGGCTCATGACCAAGAACCACATCAGCCCGATGCCTGATCGCGTGACACGTGGTGCCATGAACGCTTGCCGCACTTCGAGCACTTCAGGAACCAGCGCGGCCGTCCCCTCGCCTTGTAGCGGATGCCGCCCATCGCCCAGACCGATTGCGTGAAGTCGCAGCGAGAGCAGCGCACCAGCCACTTGCGTGAGTCGGCCTCGATCGCATCGAACCAACGTTGCGGCACCAGCGCGCGCAGGATGCGATGAGCAAGACTCGGTGTCGGGGGCTCTCGAGTCATGCGCGTTCGAATCCTGTGGACGCACTCATGCAGCTACCGCTCCAACACCCGCAACCAAACGCAGGACCGCATGTCCCACACGTCGATTCTGCGCTTGTTCGCGTCGCAGAAACCGGCGACCGGCGGCGAAAAGCGGCGTGCATAGGTGGCAGATGGATGGCACATCCACGGCCTGTGCGCGACCAAGCTCCGAAGGCCGAGGCCTCAACTCTGCATGAATTCGCGACTTATGCGCGCCAAGAGCTCGCGCCAAAACACAAGACCGCCGGTCGTGAGACCAGCGGCCTTGCGCATCGAGAAGAGTAGATCCCCAGCGCAGCTTGTCGAAGCTGCACGACATCGAGCGGGATCGGCTTGGCGAGCGAACGCGGACGATGGGGAGATTTGCGGAAGGCTCTCTACTTCGGAATCGGGCCTCTTTGAAACACAAGACCGCCGGTCGAGTGACCAGCGGCCTTGCGCATCGAGAAGAGTTCAGATCCCCAGTTGCAGCTTCCGGGCTGCGCGAATCTCAGCCGCACGAGACTCGTTTCCGAACGTGACGAGTCGAACAATTTCGAGCGAGCGTGGGAGCCCTCGTCAGCGGAGCCTCGACTGTATGTCGCTTCGTCGCCGCGACCGTCGAATGGCGAACCGAGACGGTCCCACTCGGCACGCGTGGGACGTCCTCGCCGAATGGGCCCGTGAAAACCATCAGCCCGGCGGGTGAACCCGTCGGGCTGACAGCATCGAGAAGAGTAGTCCCCAGCGCAGTTTTCGACTGCACGCGATTCAGCCGCGCCGCGGGTCACACCGATCGAGAAAACTCGCGAGATTCCGGGTGGAAGAGCTTTCCCACCGCGCTCAACCGAAGATGCCGGTGCGCTGACCCTTCGTGATCTCTTTCTTCTCGGACCAGAGGATCTCGCCGGTTTCGATGTTCGTCGCGTTGAGAATGAACTGGTAGTAGACATCCTCGTACTTCGAACCGCCGCTCGCGATCGAACGGTCCTTCGTCTTCTCGATCGAGACGAGCGAGCCGTACACGATGATGTCGGCGCCGAGTTGCTTGCCGAACTGCTTCGCCATCTCGGGAGTCACACGGCCGGCGTTCTGGAAGTTGACTTGGTCGCCGATTTCCTTCTGACCCTTCTGGTCAGCGACGAAACGGAAGCGGCCGGTCTGCAGCAGGTCTGTTCGAATGGAGTCGGTGATCGCCTCCACGTCGATGTGCTCTTTCGTACGGTTGTCGACGCTGCCCATGTACGCGATGACGCGCTTGTCCTCGCGCTTGCCCGGGCCGTCGAGGTACGCGAGGTTCGGGCTGTCGACCAGCGACTTCACCATCGTCTGGGTGAACCGCTGGAGATCGGTGCGACCGAAGTCTTTGTTGACCGTCTCCTCCGCAGTTGCGTCGCCGTAGCGCGTGCTACTGCAGGAGGAGATCAACGGGAGTGCGGCACAGATCGCCGCGAGAAGAGTGAGTTTCATGTGCTTCATGAGTGATTCCATGGGAGAGGTCTAACGTTCTCTGGAAGAAAAGCGCAGTCGCCACGACCTCGCCTCGATGGGCATCGGTGCGACGCGAACGGATCGAGAGCCGTGGGCCGCGAGTTCGACTCGTTGCCACGCGGTGGACGAAAGCGCGACAGGCGCGCCGTGAGCGTCGAACCAGTCGACGGTGAAGGACTCGGCGATCGTGCGGCCGGTCGTGTTCTGCAGTTTGAATTCGAGCGCGCGATCCGCGTCGGTGCCGATGATGCGCGGATCCAACATCGCGAGGCTCGCTGCAGCGGTATCCTCGGCGGTTTCGGGCGAGATTGCGCGGGCTGTCGAGAAGCGACACGCCGGAAGCAAGAGCGCGAGCGCGAGCATAATCAGGCTGGTTTTCATGGGTTCCCTACCGTCGCCGGAGTCGCTGGCGCTGCCGGCTCTGTCGGCGCTGTCGGTTGTGTCGCTCGTGTCGGCGTCACGTCGACGCGCCGGCCGCCGACCGCATGCGCGAAGAGGCGTGTCTCGATCGAGCGCGCAAAGACGAACATCGTCTCACCGGGCTCGAGTTCGAACGTGCCGAGCGTCGCACTCTCGCCACCGTCGGCGCTCAAACGCATTTCGTGGCGACCCGGTTCGAGAAAAATGCGCGCGGCTTGCCACGTATCCGGCAACGTCTGCCACGCGCGCAGATCGGCGTGCTCCGTCACGAGCGTGAACACGACGCCGAAGATCGTGCCGAGCGCGCCGTGGTCCTTTTCGAGCTGTTTCGTGAGCTGATACTTGAGGATCGCGCGCACTGCGGACTTCGCCGACAGCCACAAGATGCGGTCGGACAAGTTCTCTTGCGCGATCGCCGCGACGTCTTCGACAACCGACGTGCGCACGGAACGATCGCCACCAGCGATGTGGAAGGACAACCCGGCGACGGGTTGCCCGCGACGCACACTCTGCGGCACGGACCACTGCAACAATCCGTCGGGCGTCGGAATCGGCAGCGTGATCTCGTTCTTGTACGGCCCGACGCCCACGCCGGCGATGACGACGACGCTGGCGGAATTCTCGGGGACTTTCTCTTCCGCACCGAAGCGTCCTTCCCATTGATCGACGGCGTCGCTGCGATTCAACGTGTGCGACAGACGCACGAGTGCTTTGCCGGCAATCTCTTCGCCCACGCCTTTTTCGATCATGCGCTCGTAGTCGATGTACGCGTCCGCCAACTTGCGATCGAGCTCGTACGCGACCGCTGACAACACGTGGCCCAATCCGCCGGCCTTGTACGACTTCTTGTAGAGCTTCTCTTCGCTCTCGAGCAGTCCGTTCGCGCGACGCACTTCGACTCGAGCAGCCGTCAAATCACCTTTGGCGAGGTACGCCATCGCGAGGCAGGCGTGAATCATCACGCGCTCGTAGCCTTCGCCTTGGTAACGCGTCATGCGCTCGTTGACGGTCCACGACAGCAGCGTTTCGCCCGCACTCTCGGGATTGATCAACGCTTCGTCTTCGAAGCTCTTCGTGATTGCGGCCGCGTCGCCGAGGTACTTCAGCGCCGCGTCCCAATCGCCGTTCGCGAGCGCGACCATTCCCGTTTCGGTCGCGGTCAAGAATTCCGAACCCGTCGTCTCCGGGTCCGCGTACGCGGCTTGCGCAGAGGCCAGTTGTCCACTTTGGAAGGCACGAAACGCCTCGCGGGTGCGCTCCGGGTAGCTCGCGCACGATGCGACGACGAAGCACACGAACGCGCACGAAAGTGCTCTGACATGCACTCGCAACGCGGGAAACAGGCTGGATTGGTGGGGTCGACTCGAATTCATGCCCGGACTCTAGGGCGCACATGCTCCGCGTATCGCGCTCTCGATGCAAGCTGAGACGCGGAGTGCGCGCGCCCATGCAAAGGTGGGGCCGCTGCACTTAGACTCTGCGGTCCCATGCCGAGCACCCCGGTCGAACGAGAACCCGCCGCGCGCGGAGCCGGCGCCAACACTCCGATGATGGAGCAGTTCTGGCGCGCCAAGAAAGAACAGCCCAACGCGTTGCTCTTTTTCCGCATGGGCGACTTCTACGAGCTGTTCCACGAGGACGCGAAGATCGCGTCGCGCGAACTCGGGTTGACGCTGACGGCGCGCTCGAAAGGCGAGGACGCGATCGCGATGGCGGGCGTGCCCGTGCGCTCGGCCGAAAGCTATTTGATGCGGCTCGTGAACAAGGGCTTCCGCGTCGCGATTTGCGAACAGATGGAGGATCCGCGGCTCGCGAAGGGCATCGTCGAGCGCGCGATCGTGCGCGTCGTCACGGCGGGCACGTTGACCGAAGAGAACGCGCTCGACGCGCGCGAGCCGAATTTCTTGTCGTGCGTGCATGTCGTGGACGGTCGAGCGGGTATCGCGTGGGTCGACGTTTCGACGGGACGTTTTCAAGCATGCGAAGTGGACGCCGTGCGCTTGAGCGACGAACTGGCGCAGATTGCCCCGGCCGAAATCTTGTTCCCCGAAGGCTTGCCGGAACAGCAGCCGGCACTCGCCGACGAGTTGAAAGAGAATTTCGGTCCGCGCGCGTCGCCGCGCGAAACGTGGCATTTCGACCGCGAAACGTCGCTGCGTTTGCTGAAGAAACAACTGTCGGTCGCGAGCCTCGAAGGTTTTGGCATCGAGGACGGTTCACCGATCGTTCCCGCGGCCGGATCGTTGCTCGCGTACCTCGAGGAGACGCAGAAGAACGGCTGCGCGCACGTTGCGCGCCTCGAACTGGTCGAACGCAGCCGCTACCTCGTGCTCGATCGCGCGACGACCGCCACGCTGGAGCTGTTCCGCACACAACGCGAAGGTCGACGCGAAGGCACGTTGCTCGAAGTCTTGGACGCGACGAAGACGCCGATGGGTGCGCGCGCGCTGCGGGATTGGCTCGCGAATCCGTTGCGCGACGTCGAGCCGATCCTCGAGCGTCAGCGCGGTGTCGCCGAGTTCGTCGCCTCGCCTTTCTTGCGCGAGGACGTGCGTGCGTTGCTCGCCGTCGTGCTCGACGTCGAACGGTTGACGGCCAAAGTGTCGACGTTGCGGGCTCACGCGCGCGATCTCGTCGGCTTGTGCAACTCACTCGCGGTGGTCGGTCCGCTCGCTACGAAGCTCGCCGACGTGAATTCGACGCTGCTCGATCGATTGCGGCTCGAGCTCGACCCGCTCGACGAATTGGTCGCGCGCATTCGCACCACGTTGGTCGACGATCCGCCGCTGACGCTCAAAGAAGGAGGACTCGTTCGCGCCGGTTTCTCGCCCGAACTCGACGAGCTGCACGGCATCGCCGGCGACGGCAAGAGTTGGATGGCGCGTTTCCAGAGCGACGAGATCACGCTCACCGGGATGCCGAATCTGAAAGTCGGCTTCAATTCGGTGTTCGGCTACTTCATCGAGATCCCGCGCGGTCAGATCGATCGCGTTCCGGCGCACTACATCCGCAAACAAACGGTCAAGAACGCCGAGCGTTACATCACGCCTGAATTGAAGGAGTTCGAGTCGAAAGTCCTCAACTCGGAAGAGCGCTCGCGCGATCTCGAGTACGCGATCTTCGAGACGTTGCGCACGGCCGTCGCGCGTGAAATCCCGCGTATTTTGACCACCGCGCGCTCTCTCGCTTCCATCGACGTGCTGTCCGCGCTCGCGCAACGCGCCGTCGAAAACCGCTACGTCGCCCCGACGGTCGACGATGGCGAAACGATTCGGATCATCGACGGTCGGCATCCCGTCGTGGAGCGCAATCCGCGCGCAGACGCGTTCGTGCCGAACGACAGCAAGCTCAATCGCTCCGATCGCCTCGTCACGATCCTCACCGGCCCGAACATGGCCGGTAAGTCGACGTACATCCGCCAGACGGCGTTGATCGTGTTGATGGCGCAACTCGGCTCGTTCGTGCCTGCGTCGGAAGCGCGCATCGGCGTCGTCGATCGCATTTTCACGCGCATCGGTTCGGCCGACGACATCGGTCGCAATGCGTCGACGTTCATGGTCGAGATGCTCGAGATCGCGAACATCCTGAACAACGCGGGGCCGAAATCGCTCGTCGTGCTGGATGAAGTCGGCCGCGGCACGAGCACGTTCGACGGGCTCGCGCTCGCGTGGGCCATCGTGGAACACATGCACGACGCCATTCGCGCGCGCACGTTGTTCGCGACGCACTATCACCAACTGACGGCGCTCTCCGAACGCTTGCGCGGCGTGTGCAACATGAACGTGCAAGTGCGTGAGTGGCACGACGAGATCGTGTTCCTGCACAAGATCATCGACGGCGGAAGCGATCGCAGCTACGGCATCCACGTCGCGCGGCTCGCTGGCGTTCCCGCTCCGTTGCTCGAACGAGCGCGCGCAATTCTCGCCGACGTCGAGAAAGACGCCGAGGATCTGGCCCCGCGCATCACGAATGCGAATCGCCGCCGAGCGAAGAGCGAGCCGGAACAACAACTCGGGTTGTTCGATCGTCCGCAGAGCCAAGTCGAAGCCGAGATCGCGAAGCTCGATCTAGACCGTCTGACACCGATCGAAGCGCTGTGTTTGTTGCGCGATCTCAAGAATCGCTTGTGAGTGGCCGTGTCGGCTGTGCAGGTTCGGAAAGATCGCGAGGCAGAGCCTCGGTGTAATCGAAGCTGGCTGTCGCATGCCTCGGGTCACTGTCGATCCCGCCCTCTCCTGGTCCCCTGTGGCGGCGTCAGCAGACGGCCGCTCATCACTCGTCCACTCGCGGGACTACGTCAAAGCGGAAGGGGATTCGTTACACTGCGTACTGTGGTGATCACGAATCTCCTTCCCCTTCGACGGTCGGGATTGGGCGACCGCCTCGTGTTCTTGTGACCAAGCAGTGCCGTTCGAGCGCGGTCCAGATCGCCTCGCAGGGATAGGAGTTCCAAGCCGCTGGGATCTCGTTCGGTGACGGACTGATGTACGCGGGCGGCACGCTCACGCGACTGGTACTACGCATCGCGAACGGCGGACAGCTCGAGTACCCGCTACCCGGCGACGTCTCGCTATCGGTGCTTGGGCAAGTTCCAGTGGCAACGACGCGCGTGTACCAGGCTTGGTATCGCGATTCGTCGCTCGGTTACTGCAAGCCGGGCACGTTCAATCTCGAAAACACGGGGTCGGGCGGTTCAGCGCAGAAAGCGACATCCAACCGCTGGATAGCAAGGATGCCGCCTCATTCAGGCAACAGCGCGACCAAAGGACCGCGCCAGCGCGTGACAACGCCCTCTCGGCCACGTGACTACATGTTTTCATTCGATCCGAGACAAACGACCTTCGAGAGACGAAAATCTTCAGCGTGAAACCCTCTGTCGTCATCGCTGAAGCCCTGCTCGCTGACCGCACCAAACTCTCGTTGCGTACGCACGATGGGCACTACCACCTGCGCGTCGGCTCCGAGCTCCTCATGAGCACGACGGCCTCTCACTCCGAAGAGCAGATGGCCGATCTCGCGATCGGAGGCATGGATGCGAACGCCCCCAAGCGCGTCTTGATCGGAGGCCTGGGTTTCGGGTTCACGCTGCGGCGCACGCTCGAAGTCGGCGGCGCAGGCGTGAAAGTGCAAGTCGCCGACCTGCTCCCGATCATCGTGGCCTGGAATCGGGAGCACCTGCAGAACGTGAACGGCCGACTGCTCGACGATCCGCGCGTCGAGATGATCATCGACGACGTGTTCGCCGTGCTCACGCATGCGCCGCGCGGCTTCTACGACGCCGTTTTGCTCGACGTCGACAACAGTCCGGAAGCACTGGTCGATGCGGGTAACGCACGCATCTACGCCGATGCGGGGCTCGAGACCTTGTCGCGCGCGCTGCGCAAAGGCGGACGCGCCGTCTTCTGGTCGGGAAACGAAGACCGCGGGTTCGAAGCTCGATTGCAGCGGGCCGGATTCATCGCCAAGTCGGTCGCCGCCAAGGCCTACCCGCAGGCGAAGTACAAGACGCACACGCTGTTCGTCGCGGATTGGAACGGCTGAGAACGCGCGCAGTGCACGGCTGAGCAATCGGGGTATTGTCGGGCGCGCAGTTCACGACTGAGCGATCGGGGCACTGCCGGGCGCTCGGTTCACAGCCAAGCGTGCAGTGCGCGATGCGACGCTCGGATGAGGACGACACTTCGAGTCGTGGCGCGACGGACCGCCGACTCGACGAGCCTCAACCCTGCGTCAGGATTTCCGGGCCATCCGGACCGAGATAGATCGAGTGTTCGTATTGCGCGACCATCACGCCTTCGTCCTCGACCAGCGGCGGATAGCGCACCAGTGATCCTTGGCGCGCGAGTTTCGTCAGAGTGTCTTCGACCGCATCGCGATCGAGATGATTGAAGTACCTGCGCGCAATCGGCAAACCGCGCCACGCTTCGATCGCTTTCAACACTTCCTTGTCGAGCGTCTTCGCCTTCATCGGCGGACGCACCAGCATGAACACTTCCGCTTTGCCCGCTTCGCGAATGTAGCCGCGGCCCGTGCTCGCGAACGGTTCGATCGCGAACACCATCCCGGTCTTGAACGTGCCGGCGCCGCGCTCGGCGTAATTCGGAATCTGAGGTGACGTGTGCACTTTCCAGCGCGCGAGCCCGTGACCGGTCAAGTTGCGCACGGGCTGGAAACCCGCGGCCATGATCGTGCGCTCGATCGCACCGCCGACGTCGCCGACTTGCACGCCGTCACCCAAGGTCGCGATCGCCGCAGCCAGTGCGTTGCGTGAACTTTCGATGAGCGGTGTCCAACGCTTGTCCTTCGACAGGTCGACCGTCGCCGCCGTGTCCGCGATGTACCCGTCGACGTGCACGCCGATGTCGACCTTCACGCAGTCGTTCTCGGCGTAGCACTGATCGTCCTCGGGGCTCGAGCAGTAGTGCGCGGCGACGAAATTGCGGCTGGATTGCGCAGGAAAACCGGGCTGAGCACCGCGCGCGCGAATCGTGTCCTCGACCGTCTCGAGCACGTTGCGGATCGACACGCCGGGCTGGATGTTCAGCTTGGCCCACTCACGACATTCGGCCGCGATGCGACCGGCCTTGCGAAAACAATCGAGTGCGTAGGGTTCCACGCGGTGGAGCATACCAGAGCGGATCCGCGCGGCGATTTGAGGACGAGCGCGTTCCTTCCGATACTGCTCCGATGCTCCGTCGGTTGATTCTTCCGCTCGCGCTCGTCGCCGGTTGTCGCACGACGACGACGTCTTCTCCGCCGAACATGGGCTCGGCGATCGTGATGCGCTCGGAGCCGGTGTTCGCGTGGGAAATGCGCGAAACGGATCGCCTCGTCGGATACGTCGTGCGTTTTCAGTCGGGCGACACCGCTCCCGAGACGTACTACTCCATTCGCAACGAGCACAACCAAGAGCTCGGCATCGTCGACAGTTCGGGGCGCGCCTACCGTTACCGCCCGCATCAGCGTGATCCCGAGTGGCTCGGGACCGGCACGATCGAGAAGGGCGCACGTCTCGTGCTCGACGCTTCGGAGACGGCGCGCATGATCGTCACGGATCTCGCGCGCTTGAGTGAAAAGCGCTCGAAATCTGCTCCGCGCTAGAGATTTTTCATCTCGCCGCCCGCCTCGTCTCGTTTCCAAGACTGCCGCGCGACGGAACTGAAGCTCTCGGGCTTCGCGCCCGACATTGAATGCAGCGTCCAACGGGTCGGCCTAGAACCCGCGCGCTCTTCCCACTCGAAACGACTTCCGCGGCAACGCTCCGCCGCCGTGTCATTCCCTGTACGCAACGGTTCCTCACATCATGATCAAACTGGAAGCAGGCGAGCGCATCGGCTCCTACCGCGTCGTGGAATTCCTCGCGCGCGGTGGTTTCGCCCTCGTCTACCTGGCCGAAGACACGGAAGGCCGCAAGGTCGCGCTCAAGATCGGTGACGTCGCCGGAGGCGGTCGTTACGTCACGCGCTTCCTCGAGATCACCGCGCAACGTCGCCCCGAAGGCATCAGTCCCGACGAAACTCCGGCGGAAGCGATCTTCTTCCGTCAAGACGGAGTGCGCATCGACTTCCTCGACGTACACGAGATCGACGACACGTTGCGCGCCGAAGCTGAGGTGCTGCGCGCCGTGAAGAGTCCGAACGTCGTCGCGTTGCGCGAGTGCTTCATGCACGAAGGTCGTCCCGTCCTCGCGATGGAGTACGCGCGCGGCAAGACGCTGCGCGAAAAAATCCGCGCACTCGAAGGCATTCGACTGAACTGGTTCCTCACGATCGTGCGTTCGCTGATGAAGCTCGAGCGTTCGGGTACGTTCCCCTACCACGGCGATTTGAAGCCCGAGAACATCCTCGTCAAGCCGTCGGGTTCGGTCGTGATGCTCGATCCGGCGTTGCGCATGAACGAGCGCGGAGTCATCACGACCACGCCGCACTACAACCCGCTGCTCTTGCGCAGCAGCAAGGCCGACGTGATGGGCATCGGCGTGATGCTGTACGAGATCCTCACCGGCGTGCTGCCGTTCGACGAAGTGCCGTGGCAATACGCGGGTCGCGAAGTCGGCGGCGAAGTCGAACGCATGTCGCTCAGCTACTTCCTCTCATATCCGCCGCCGAAGGATCTGAATCCGAACACGCCTGAGCCGCTGGCGAAGATCGTCTACCGCTGCTTGACCGTGCAGGAATACGGCCTGGCCGAGCTCGAGAAAGATCTCGTCGACTTCTTGCGCAAGGACTGACCTTCGCCGTCGTTCGAACGGTGTCGAGTACCGCCATCCTCACATCCGCTTCCGCCAGAATGCCGGTCGCCGGTGAAGGTGGGCGACGGCGATGATCAACACTGTGCTTCGATCGATTCGGTAGCGGATGGCGTACGGAAAGCGCTGAGCGAGTAGACGACGGAGTCGCTTCGAGAACGGGGTCCCTGCTTTCGGAATCGTCGCTGCGATCCGAACAGCCCGTTCGACCTCGGTGATGAACTCCATCCCCGAACCGTTTCGCTTCGAGTCGTAAAACACCCCAGCGGCAACGAATTCAGCTTCTGCATCGGGATGAAATTTCGAGCGTCTCACCGCAATGTTGACCGTGCTCGCTTGAAGACTCCTCCCGCGGCCTTGGTCTTGACCTTCTTGGTCAAGATGGATTCGAGACGCGACTCCGCCTCCCCAGCCCCGAGATCATCGGTCTCTTCATCCACTTCGTCATCCAGGCTCGTGATCAACATCACAGCGAGGCGGGCACGCTCTCGCGCCGGCAGTTTCAAAGCCTGTGATTCGAGTCGGCGTGCGCGAGTTCCCAGTTTACTCGCGAAGTCGGGGGCTGGCGGTGAAGAGCGGTGCTTGCCGACACATCGTATCCGCCGGGATTCGCTTTGCGCTGCTCTCGAGACCCAGCCATCGAGAAGAGCAGACATCGGCCTGTACGACTACTTCGGCGGAGCCTGGGGAGCCGGACGACGCGGCTCGCGATTCGTCGGACGTGCGCCGGGGATCTCGCGTTCCCACTCGGGCATCTTCAGCATCTCGGGATCGAGTGCGGCGATTGCGGCTTGAAGTTGCGCGAGCATCTCGGGCTTTTCGGCCTGAGCGAGCTTGGTGCGCAGCAATTTGGCCGTGTCGACCGGCGTGAGATTCAGACCATCCGGCGACGCAGCGGCGCTCGGTCCGCGTTTGAACGAAGTCGTGATCAGGTCGAGCGCGAGATCGAGCTCACCACGTTCCAATGCCAATCGTGCGCGGCCGGCCAACGCCAACGCGACGAAGTGATCGCCCGTCGCCTTGTTCGCTACATCGCGCGCAATCCACTTGTCGTACAGCGCGATTCCACGTTGGTACGCGGCGTCGGCCTGATCCTGCTTCTGAGCACGGCGCTTGAATTCGGCCGCGACGAGCGTGGCGTAACCTGCGAACGCCTCGAGATTCGGCGACGCGTTCGGCTCGGCCAACATTGCGTTGTAGACGAGCTCCAACCCGTCGACACCGCGTTCGGCCAGGATGCGCGTGCGCATTCGATCGTGCAGGATCCACGAGTCCTTGAAACGCGCAAGGCCGGCGTCGAGCACGTTCGCCGCTTCGCCGGTCGCTTGCAGTGAATTCAAGAAGTCGTAGTGCGCGACCACTTGCCGGTCCGTGCCGAACGGATGCTTGGCGAGCACGGAATACGCCGCGTTCACGTCGGTGAGCCACTGCGGCGGCCACGTCGCCTTGTCCTTCGACGCTTTTGCGATCGCGCGCTGGCGCGACTCGGCGAAGAGCGCCATCACCGACGCCGACGTCACGCTCGCAGCATCCGGCGGCATGTTCTTCACGGCCGCTCCGGCGCGCACGAACGCGACATCGGCGCGCCCCAGGTTGTACGTCGCGATCGCGATCGCCGCATCGACGCGCCAACCGGTAATCCCGAGTTTTTCGGCAGCGAGAGCCGAGGCTTCGGCGTCTTCGTACATCACGCGTGCAAAGCGCCGTTCCGACTGCGTGCCCAACGCGACAGCGAGGATCGATTCGGCGTAGTCGAGTCGCGCGCCGGCGTCCTCGGGTTTCGACTCGAAAGCGCGCGCGCGCGTTTCGAGCTTGTTTTGCAGAGTCGTTCGATCCGTCGTCGGAGCCTCGTACGAACCGCCGCCGCCCATGGCCTTCGTCCATGCCTCGACGTCCACTGACGACGTCGTGACCTTCAAGCCTTCGTACACCGTCGCGAGCGTGCGCGCGCGCGCCGACGTTTCGCCGATGCGACGCAGAGCCGCGACGAGAGCCTCGCGCTCTTCGGCCGGCATCGGCGAGCGCAACGCCTCGAGGATCAGGTCGATCGAGCGCTCCGACGTGCCCTGCGCCAAGGTTTCGCGGGCGATGCGCTTCAAATCCTCGTCGAGCCCGAAGATCGAGAGCCGCAACAAGTCCGTCGGCGCATCTCCGCCGCGCTTCGACGCTGCAGCCAACAACGATCGCCGTACCCCGTGATCGCCTTTCTTGTACGCCTGTTCGACGGCCACGCGGTCCTCCGCCGCGACGCTCTCGACGCGCTCTTCGATCTTCTTGTCCGATCGATTGATCGGAGTCGGCGTGTACTTCCGATTGGCCACGCCTTCCTTCAAGTTGTTGAAGATCGTGTCGGTGTCCCACGCGTAGTAGACGTCGTACATCTCCGCGTTGGCTTCCTCGACTTCGACGCCGATGTGTCGCGGCGAGATGCGTTTGCCCTCCATGAACTTCTCGAACAGGATGGGTTCGATCGTGATGTGCTCGCCGCACGTGACTGTTCCGAAGCGCGGGCACGGAATGCGATTGCCCTCCTCGTCATGATCGCGCGGTGTGTGCCGATACACCGAAGCGATGACGGGAATGTACGCCTCGTACAACTTCACGATAGCTGGATCGCGGTAACGCACGCCGGCGTAGTGTTCACTCGCGATCTCGCCGTCCATGTTGATGCACACGAGGATCGCCTTCTTCGATTCCTTCGCGACGATCAACGCGTCCTCCCAACTGCGCTGCCAGGGGATCGAGCACGGCTTCTTCCAATCTTCCTCGGTCGGCGCGAACCACATCTGCTCGCGCGACGTGCCTTGGGGCAATCCGGCAGGAGATTTCGTGTCGGTTTGAGCGCTCGCGAGCGAAACGAAACCCAGGGCGAGCGCGACAACGACGAAGGATAAGCGGTGCATCATCTTGGAGAACCTCAGGACCCACGTTAGCCGCCGCTCGCGCTCGTGACGAGTCGAGGCCGACACGTTTCGCGCAGCCCGCACTCTTCACCGTTGGCGTAGTGCGCGCTCATAGTCGGAAGGCGCATCGTGGTCACAGCAATGCACACCGTGCGCGCTGCTCCGGACGGAGTCGGTCGCGTGTGGCAGGTTCCTAGGCGCCGCAGGCGTGCGACCGTCAGACCGCCGAATCACTCGCCCGTTCGAAGCAGCGCACTCAGAGCCTCTCATGTAGGCTCACGCTTCGTTCTCGCATCCGTTTTCGACTTCACCCGCTTTTCGACGGAGTTCTGATCATGAGGCGTGTCACTTCCCTCCTTGCTTCGTTCGCAGTCTTCGCTGCACTCGCACCCGTTGCATTCGCCCAAGGCACCGACTCGTGCACGGCACCGACCGCCATCGCCGGCGTCGGAGCGTTCGCATTCAACACGACGACAGCGACGACGAGTGCCGAAGGACAAGCGAATCCTCTCTGCAACTTCTTCGGCCAGACCGCGATCGAGACGGACGTGTGGTTCGCGTGGACGGCGCCGAGCACCGGCTCGTTCGCTCTCTCGTGCTGCACCGCGATCTACGACACGAAGGTGGCCGTCTACGCCGGATCGACGTGTCCCGCTGCTGCCGCGATCGCGTGCAACGATGATGCGTGCAGCACGCAATCATCGCTGCAATTCAGCGCGACGAGCGGCAACGTCTACTTGATCCAGTTCGGAGCTTACCCGGGTAGCGGTGGCGGAACAGGCAACATGGACATCGCGGTGTTCACGCCGCCGCCGCCGTGCGGTGTGTCGGTTGGCCCCGACGTCATCGTCGGCGACCTGCAGGAGGTCGCCAACTACGCGAGCCTGAACGGACTCGACGCGATTTCGCTCGGCACGATTTCGTGCAACGTCGGCACCGTGAATTTGTCGTGGATCGCGGGCAACAACCAGCATCCGGTGATCGGCGGCAGTCTGTACCGTTACCGCGCAGTGAACGGATCCGGTCGCTTCGAGCAGATCGGCCTGAGCTGGCTCAAGCACGGATTTTTCGCGCTCAGTAACACGCTGTGCTGCACGAACTGCCAAGGCACGGACGGGTCCTCGCTCGGCGTGAATTGCGCGGATCCGTACACGGCGGGCCGCAACGGTTCTCAATCGGGGCTCGGTCCCCGTTGGCAGGTCAATGCGCTTACGGGTGCATACAGCTATCCGCCCGCGAATCCGGGTTGGACCGGGAGCCCGGCGCGCAGACTCCAGTACCTGCAGGCGGACGTCGACACCTCTGCGGGCGTGCGCTACTTCGGCGAAGGGCAGTACGTCACTCCCGACGACGCAGCGGCCGGCAATCAGAACAACAACGCGAGCTACCGTGAGCTCACCGTCAATGCAGCGGGGACGAGCTTCGCGCTCGCTGCGACGACACAGCGCGAGCGATCGGCGATTCGCGCGTGGCCTGTGGCCGAGCCGGGCGTGACGCTGAACGACCTGCAAGTCGCGGGTGACGGGCTCTTCGTCGTCGGATTCAAGACGACGAACTTGGGCGGCGGACAGTTCCACTACGAGTACGCCGTCTACAACATGAACTCGGATCGCAACGGCGGATCACTCTCGATTCCGGTGCCCTCGAACGTGGTCGTCACGAACGCTGAGTTCCACGACGTCGAATACAGGAACGGCGATGGGAATGCGTCGGCGAACTTCACCAACACCGATTGGACGATGACGCGCAGTGCGTCGGCGGTCACGTGGGCGTGCGAAACGCAGGCGGTCGACGCGAACGCGAACGCTCTGCGCTGGGGCACGACGTACAACTTCCGCTTCGATGCGAACACGGCGCCGATTGCGGGGCTCGCGACGTTGGGCCTGTGGAAAGTGGGTGCGCCGCTGAGCGTGACGGCGGCCGTGGAAGTGCCTTCGTCCGGCACTGCATTCACGAACGTGTGTGTCGGTGACGGTTCGGGGACGGCGTGCCCATGCGGCAACAACTCGTTCGTCGGCAACGACGAGGGCTGCACTTCGTCACTGGGCTTCGGAGGAAGACTGCGCGCGAGCGGCGTGGCGAGCATCGTGGCGGACACGCTGACGTTGACGTCGACTCGAGTGCCGAATGGACCGGCGCTCTACTTCCAGGGGAGCTCGCAGGCGATCACGCCGCTCGGGGATGGATTGTTGTGTGTCGGCGGCGTGCGTATGCAACTCGGGATCACGTTCGCATCGAGCGACACGTCGTCGTATCCGAGCGGGGCGCAGGCGCTCGTGCACGTTCAAGGACTCGCGGTGGCGGGCGACGCGAAGACGTATCAAGCGTGGTATCGCGAGAACTCGTCGTTTTGTGCGAGTGAGAGGTTCAATTTGACGAATGGGGTGCAGTTGATTTGGGGTCCGTGACCCGCTGCGGCGAATTCGGCGCGGCCGGCCAGCCGCCGCGAATTCGGCGCGGCCAGCCAGCCGCCGCGAATTCGGCGCGGCCAGCCAGCCGCCGCGGCGAATTCGCCGCGGCCAGCCAGCGGAGGATTCTGTGCCGGTCTCCCGTTGCTTCTCTCCCGCGTAACGCGTCCGCCCCGGTCAAAGCCCACAGATCACCGACATGAAATGACTCCGGCCGCGTGGCACAGTGCCATGCGGCCGGAGTCGTGTCGGGGCCGGAGTCAGACCGAGCCGGATCTATGTGGGCCTTGACCGGAGCGGGCGCCTCAGGCCGTCGACGAGTCACGCGAGACCGGCACAGAATCCTCCGCTGGCTGGCCGCGGCGAATTCGCCGCGGCGGCTGGCTGGCCGCGGCGAATTCGCCGCGGCAGGCCCCACCTAATTGAAGTCGTACACATACGACAGCCGCAACTTATTCAGTATCGCGTACGGCAATTTCGCAAGCAGCTTCAGATCGTCGTCGCCCTTGTCCTGGAACCCACGCACGACCGGATTCTTCATGATGAAGAACCTCCGCGCACTCCGATCATCCGCCTCGTACGACCCCGGTCGCACTTCTCCACCGAGTTCGACGTTCAACGCACCCGTGTAGAAAACGCGCACACGATGGAGCGACTGGTTCTTCGCCAGATCGCGCTGACCCGGATCTCCACCCGAGTCCAAGAACTCGTGCGCGAGCAAGATCTCGTCGACGTTCACGTGCAGGAGCGGCGTGTTGATGCGCTCGCACGAGTTCAAGTCGATCAACGTCGCGTCACGCACTTTCAAGAAGTAGCGACGTGTCTCGTCGAGCACCTGCGAGAGGCGGGTGTACTTGTTCTCGATGTTGCCCTTGATCAGGAACGAGTCCGTCAAGAGCAGATCGGAGACGATCGTCAGCATCGCAGATCCTTGATTCATACTTCGTCGAGAAGGGGACGCACGGCCCCCGCCAGGTAGAAGGAGCCGATCACCAAAATCCACCCGTCGTTCCGCGCGAGCCGGAGCGCCTTGTCGAGGGCGATGCGTGGCTCCGCCGCTGTTTCGGCTGCGAATCCCGCGCGTTGCGCTTCCTCGACCAAGGTGTCCACTGCCCGCAACGGCCCGTGGGCCACCGTGGTGCAGACGAGCCTATCGGCATGCCCGTGAATGGCCTTGAGGATCGCGACCGCATCCTTGTCACGTCCGAGCGCGAGGATCACGACGGGAGCGCCACGCAGGTTCCGAAGTTGGGAAAGTTCTTCGAGGACGAGCGTGACACTGGAAGCGACGTGCGCACCGTCGAGCACGACTGGGATGCGGCCGGCCTGACGCATTTCGAGGCGCCCCGGCAGTCGTGCGCGCTCGGAAACACGTGCATCGAGCGAGCTTCGATCGACTTTGCGCCCGAGTTTCGTCGTGACCCCGCGCCGGCCGAGTTCATCGAGCACGAGGCGCGCGATGTCGGCGTTGCGCTCGTGCATCGTGCTCGAGACGTGCGTCGGACGCAGGATCGGCACATCGAGTCCGCACGCGATGCCTTCGAGCACGGATCCCGAATCGTCGGCCGAACCCCGTTGCGAATCGGGCCACAACGTCGTGACGAGCGTGCTGCCGCGCTTCACGATGCCGCCTTTTTCACGCGCGATCTCAGCTCGCGTTTTGCCCAGTACGTTCGTGTGCTCGAGATCGACGTTCGTCACGACGCAGACTTCGCCGAACACGGCGTTCGTCGAATCGAGCCTACCGCCGATGCCGACCTCGACGACGGCCCAGGCGCATTCGGCCTCGGCGAAGACGAGGAATGCGGCGGCTGTGATCAGGTCGAACCACGTCGCTTCGTCCCCAGCGGTGTCTTCGCGTGCGGCTTTGGTCCGAGCGTCGAAGGCGCGTTCGAGCGCGATCGCCAGTGTCACGTCGTCGACTTCGAGTCCGTCGATACGCACACGTTCGTTGACGCGTTCGACGTGGGGAGACGTGTACAAACCCGTGCGAATCCCGACTGAAACGAGTGTTTCGGCCACGAGTGCGCACGTCGTGCCTTTGCCCTTCGTGCCCGTGATGTGCACGGCGCGGAACTTCGTGTGCGGATCGCCGAGGCGGCGCAGGACGTCGACGATCGGGTCGATGCCGACGCGCATGCCGCCACCGCGATCGCGTCGCTCCCAATTGACGAGCGCGTCCAAGCGCTCGAGTACCGCCCTCAAGCGCGCATCGGTCATGTCGGATCGGAGTGCAGCGTGCCAGTGAGAACAGTGACCGCATGCCCGCCGATTCCGACGCGGTCACCGCGAGCTTCGAGCATCAATACGCCGCCGCGGCGCGACGCTTGAAACGCGGTGAGCTTGTTTCGTCCCAGTTTTCGCGCCCAAAACGGCGCGAGCGCACAGTGTGCCGAGCCGGTGACCGGGTCTTCGTCGATGCCGACGGCGGGCGCGAAGAAGCGCGAGGCGAAGTCGAAGCGCGCGTCACTCGAGTGGGCCGTGACGATGACTCCGCGCGCGTCTGCTCGCTTCAATCGACCGAAGTCGGGCGTGCACGCACGCACTTCGGCTTCGGAAGCGACTTCGACGAGCCAGTCGAACACGTTGCGACCGACGAACAGGGGCCGCACGCCGAGTGCGTCGATCAAGCCGATCGGAGGAGTGTCCTCGACGACGATTTTTGCCGGGAAATCGAGCTCGATTCGCCCCTCGACGAAGCGTGCTCCCAACGCGCCGCTCAACGTCTGGAACAGCAACGCATCGCTGCGCGGTGCAGCATTCGTCTCCCACAGAACGTGCGCCGAGGCGAGCGTCGCGTGCCCGCACAGCTCGACCTCGACCTCCGGCGTGAACCAGCGCAAGCGCCACGACTCGCCTGCGCGATGCAGAAAGGCCGTCTCGGAGAGATTCATCTCGGCCGCGACCGCCTGCATCCACTCTGCCGAGGCTGCTCGTTCGAGCACGCACACCGCCGCTGGATTGCCGCGAAACGGCACAGCGGTGAAAGCGTCGACTTGGTGGATCGTGATGGACATCGCTACTTCGAAACCTGGAACTTCGTTCCATGAGAACAAGGCGCGAGCCCCGAGTCGATCGGTCGATCACCGGAGTCGGCTAATCAGGCGCACGTCGAGCCGCCGATACTCCTCCGGTCCCCTCTCCCACCGAAACGCGCCCATGACCGAATTGCTCCACCGCATCAAGGTCTTCGTCTTCCAACAGCAAGGCCCCGAGCCCGCGTATCTGCTGTTGCGACCGGCGCAAGGCATGGAGAGTTTCTGGGGACCCGTGCAAGGCAGCATCGGTTTCGGCGAGAAACTCGAGTCGGCGATCCGTCGCGAAGTCCTCGACGACACGGGTATCTTGCAACAGCTCGACGTGATCGACTTGCAGATGCCGGCGCGTTGGCAGCTCGGCATCGAGGACGTGATCGAGTGGACGTACGGCTTCAAGACGATGCCGGGCACCTCGAATTTGAAGCTCGATCCGCGCTTCGCCGAGTTCCGCTGGGCGAAGTTCAGCGCGGCTTATCCGTCGCTCGAACTCGAAACCGATCGCGCGGCGATCATGCGATTGCACACGTTGCTGCGAGCGGCCTGATCACCGGCTGCAGCCGTGTGCGACGAACAGTTCCCGCACTCTTGCGGTGAATGAGTTGGCCCGCTCGAGTTGCCGACGCACTTGACCGCCTTGTCGCTGAGCCGAGGCAGCAGAAGTTCGATCGATCGGTCGGCCGACTCTCACCGCAGCGAGCCAGCGCGCACCGGGACTTACTGCGCACTTTCAGGCCTGTGCCGAACGTGGAATGCGACAGCGATACAGTGGATCACGACCTCTGTCGCTTTCTGGAGAGGCCATGCAATCGTCCCCGCCGCGCGGTCACTGGCTGCGCAATCCTCTCGTGATCGTGCTCGGCGCGATCACCATCGCCTACTTCGGATTCCTGTTCGGTCAACGCGTGCGCGACTGGGTGAACTGAGCTTCGCGCCGATCCGACGATCGCGTCCGAGTTCGCGAAACGTGCGCACGTCCCGATCGAAATGCGCGGAGAGAATGTCTATGTCAGGAATTCGAGCGTCGGATAGCGCGCGCCCAGCACGGCCTCTTGATCAGCGCCGAACCAACGATCGATCAGCGTGCCGTAGACAGCGCGGAAGTCGGTCGTGAACTTCAAATCGCCGGCGTCGAGGTCGGTCAGGCTCGGATGTTTGCCGTGCAAGCCGCCTTTGACTTGGTTGCCGAGCACGAGCATCGGTGCTGCCTCTCCGTGATCGGTTCCGCCGGAGCCGTTCTCCTTCACGCGTCGGCCGAACTCGGAAAACACGACGACCACGACGTCGTTCCCGATGCTGCGCGACTTCATGTCGGTCATGAACGCAGTCAGGGCGTCGTCGAGCCGCTTCATCAAGTTGTCGTGCGTGCCGCGCTCGTTCTGGTGCGTGTCGAACCCGCCCATCTCGATCGACACGACGCGCGAGCCGAGTCGAGCGTCGAGCAGCGCTGCCGTGACACGCAACGACTCGCCCAAATCGTCGTCGGGATACTTGACGGTCGTCGTGTAGCAGCCCGTCGCCAAGCGCACCTTCCGCGACGACTCGTTCGCGTCGACGAGCACGCCGCGCAGGCGCCGCAACATCGCGTCTTGGCCGTTTTTATGCGCTTTTTCCAGCGTTTTCGCGTCATCCTCGGCAGCCTTGCGGTACGCGACGAGGTCGTCGCTCTCGGTGCCAGCCCAGCGATAGGTCGCCGGTGTCTGGAACGCGAGCGGTGGATGCGTGAGCGAGAACACCGAGTACGGCGCCGTCGCACCGACGTGCACGACCATCTCGGGAGTCGCGACTTTCGGCCACGCGGAATCGCATAGCTTGCCGATCCATCCGGGACCGGAATTGCGGCCGCGCGGATCAGCCGTGTGCCAGATTTCGAAACTCTGGAAGTGCGAACGAATCGGATTCGGGTAACCGCAGCCTTCGACGATCGCGAGACGGCCGTCGCCGTACAACGCGCGCATCCCCTTCAAGTTCGGGTGCAGGCCGCGGAAGTCGTCGAGCTTCAGCGCTTCGTTCGGCTTGATGCGCAAATTGGGTCGCGCTGCGGCGTACGCGTCGTCGGCGTAGGGCGCAACCATGTTCAGCGCATCGTTGCCGCCGGTGAGCTGCAGAAGCACGAGCGTCCGACTGCTGCTTTTCCCGTCATTTTTGCTCAGTTCGCCGTGCACTTTCACTCGCGCGTTTCCATGCGAGCCGAGAACGATCCATCCTCCGACCGCGGCGGCTCCGGCGAGAAGGCTGCGGCGATCGATGTCGTGTGTGTCGTGCTTCATCGATTCACCTCACATCAACTGTGCTTCGGGCAGACTCAGGACGAGGTGCGCCAATCGACGCAACACGTGCTCGGCGGCAGGACCGGCTTCGAGCAAGTGTCCGTCGCGAATCGAAAGCTGCACGCGTTCGTTCGTCATGAATGCACGCAGCTTGGCGCGCGTGTCGTTCGGCGCACGAATCGCGAGCAGTTCGTCGAGCACGTAGTCGACGATTGCGTCGTCGCTCGCGAGCCCCAACCGTTGCAGGCGTGCCGTGAAATTCAACGTCGGCGCCCAGCCCGAGTCCTGCGTCTTGCGCAACGCCTCGTACGCGAAACCGCCTTTCTTGCCGCTCTTCAGGCGCTTCGTCATCTCGTCGCGCTGTTCACGCGACATCATAGGTTCGCTGTCCTGCATCGTGCCGTCCTGCAACGGCGCGTCGGCTTCCTTCGCGAGCAGATCGGCTTGGTTGAGCACGTCGTCCATGCGCACGATGCCGAGCATCAATCCGGCGAGATTTCCACGCTGCATCAGCGAGCTCGTCGTGATCCACGTCGGGCCTTCGTCCCATCCCTTCACGTTCGGCGGCGCCAGCAGACGTTGACCGAGCAGGGCGGCACCCGAACCGAGCATCACCGGCGGCGCTTCGACGCCCAAGCGACGCGCGACGCCGACCATGTAGTCGACTGGACTCTGCACGCGCGCGCCTACGATCTCGTCGCGGTAGAACGCCGGATCGAGGAAGAGCTTCTTCAAGAACGGCTTCATTTCGAAGCTGTTTTCCCGCAGGAATCGTCCGTATTCGTCGAGTCGCGCTGTGTCGGGCTCGACACCTTCGAAGTACGTGAGGATCTTCTTCGCGACGAAGCGCGGGCACGCATCCTGCTCGAGCACGATCTTCACGAGCGCGTCACCGTCGTGCTTGCCCTTCACGCCCAGCACGGTCTTCTCCCCGCCGTCGTGCTGCTTCGCGCGGAACTCGAACTCGCCTGTGCGCGTCGTTGCGCGACCCGTCAACGCGCGCGCCGCTTCCTTCACGTCGGCTTCGGTGTAGTTGCCGACGCCGAGCGAAAACAGCTCCATCAGTTCACGCGCCAAATTCTCGTTCGGGTTGCCTTTGCGATTCGAGGTGTTGTTCAGATAGAGCAGCATCGCCGGATCCCTGGCGATGCCGCTCAAGAGCGCCGAGTAACTTCCGAGCGCGTTTGTGCGCAGGAATTGGCTCTGGCGAATCATCGGATAGCTGCGCCGAACTTGTTCGACCGAGCTCGTGAACATGCCGTGCCAAAACAACGTCATGCGATCGAGCAACGGATCGTTGCCCTTCGTCATGCGCTCGATCCACCAACCTACGTACTCGAGTTGCTGGCGACGATCGCGGTCGGTGACGTCGCGCTTGATGCGCTTCTGTTCGTCGTCCGGCAATTCCTTGAGCGCGCGCGCGGACGGTTCTTCGATCGGCTCGACGAAAGGGACCTCGACATCAGCGCGCTGATTCAGCAGGCGGTCGATCAACACATCTTGGCCAAGTGCAACAGCTGCCTCGATGTCGCTCGACTGACCGCCGAAGGCTGCTCGATTCAAAAGGTGTTCTGCGTTGCGCGCGTTCCACTCGACGGCCTGCGCCACGGTCGCCTGCGCCGAGGTCTCAACGACGATTTCGTCGCCGATCGGCATCAGTGCAGCGATCAGGCTCAGCACGAAGGGTGAAATGATGTTGGACATGCGGCTCTCCTATCGCGGTCTCCGAGGCACCTACAGCGTCGTGCACGCAGTCGGTTTCGTCCAGGCTGCCCCGATTCGCGGGACGTTTTGTAGGATGCTCGTCCTCCGAACCCATCGACCCAGAAGCCTCTCGAAATCATGAAGATCCTCGCTCCGTTCAGCGCGTTCGCCCTCACGATCCTCTTCGCCTGCCAATCTCAGCCGACTGTCCCGAGCGGTCAGCGCATCGGTCAAGAGATCCAGGCTCAGCAATCCGTGCGCTTCGCGGTCGTCGACGCGGCGCCGAAGCAGTTCTTCGACAAGACCGTTCTCGTCGAGGCCAAGGTGAAGGCCGTCTGCGCGAAGAAGGGTTGCTGGATGCAAGTCGAGGACGAAGGCCGTACCGCGATGGTGCGCTGGGAATCCGGCTGTGGTGGTCAGTACAAATTCCCGATGGAAGCGGTCGGCAAGAAGGTCCTCATCCAAGGCTCGTTCTATCCGAAGTCGATCAGCGCGGAGGACGTCGAGCATCTCCAAGAAGAAGCCGGCGGCGCGAAGGTCGTCATTCCGCGCGAGGGGTACGAATTCAATGCGTCGTCGGTGTTGATTCTCGACACCTGATCGCAGCCTCCGCATTTCGATCGAACGCGATCTCGCGCAGCGTGCACGAGATCGCGTTCGCATTGATTTCCAGGGCATCGGTGCTGGAAGCGCTCTCCGGACGCCACCACAATCTCGGCTCGCATGTCGTCGCACTCTCATTCACGAGCGCCCGCCGTTCATGCCGGCGAAGTGGCCGCACCGCGCGATTTGCGCGCCTTCTTGGAATCGTTGCGGCGCTCCGATCGTGTCGTCGAAGTCACGGCGCCCGTCGACGCGGAACTCGAAGTCGCTGAAATCCACCGACGCGTCATCGCGGCGAACGGACCGGCGCTCGTCTTCCGCAACGTGAAGGGAGCGCGCTTCCCACTCGTCACCAATCTGTTTGGAACGGCGCGACGCGTCGAACTCGCGTTCGGCACGCGACCGGGCGCGGTCATCGCGGAGGCAGCGAAATTACCTGAGGAAATGGTGCCTCCGACGCTCGGCAAATTGTGGTCGAAGCGCTCTCTCTTCTGGTCGCTTTCGAAAGTCGGCATGAAGCGCGGATCGCGAGGCGCGGTCGCGGAAGTCGTGCAAATGCCGCCGCGGTTGAGCGAGTTACCGGCGCTGAAAACGTGGCCGCGCGACGGCGGAAGGTTCGTCACGTTGCCGCTCGTCTACACGCAGCATCCGGTGACGAACGGTCCGAACTTGGGGATGTACCGCATTCAAATCTTCGACGACGCGACGTGCGGCGTGCACATGCAGATCGGCAAGGGCGGCGGATTCCACCTCGCGGAAGCAGAAGCGCGCGGAGCCAGTTTGCCGGTCAACTTGTTCATCGGCGGTCCGCCGGCGTTGATTCTCGGCGCGATCGCGCCTTTGCCGGAGAACGTTCCGGAACTCTTGCTCACGAGCTTGATGCTCGGCGAGCGTGTACGACTCGCGGACAATTCGCACGGACCGCTGCCGCTCGTTGCCGATGCCGAGTTCGCGCTCGTCGGTGAGATCGCGCCGAAGGCGCGCCGTCCCGAAGGTCCGTTCGGCGATCACTACGGCTACTACTCCGAGACGCACGACTATCCGTTCATGCGCGCGAAAGCACTGCTGCATCGACGCGACGCGATCTATCCCGCGACCGTCGTCGGCAAGCCGCGGCAGGAAGATTTCTTCCTCGGCGATTACCTGCAAGAGCTGCTTTCTCCGCTGTTCCCCGTCGTCATGCCGGCCGTGCTCGATCTGTGGAGCTACGGCGAAACGGGCTATCACTCGTTGTCCGCAGCCGTCGTGCGCGAGCGCTACAAGCGCGAAGCGATGTCGAGCGCGTTCCGAATCCTCGGCGAAGGTCAGTTGTCGCTGACGAAGTTCTTGTTGCTCACGAACGGCAGCGTGAACTTGCGCGACTTCAAAGCGACGCTCGAGCACGTATTGGCACGCGCCGATTTCCGCACAGACTTGTTCGTTTTCGCGAACGTGTCGATGGACTCGCTCGACTACGCGGGTCCGCGAGTCAACGAAGGCGGCAAGGGAGTGTTGCTGGGAGTCGGTGAGCCGATTAGAAAACTGAACGGCGACTTCAGCGGCACGCCCGGCGTGGGCGTGCGCAAAGTGCGCGTCTTTGCGAAGGGCTGTCTCGTCGTCGAATGCGGGCGTTTCGCCGACGACAAGGACGCGGCCGTGCGCATCGCGCGCGATCCGGCGTTCGCAGATTGGCCGCTGCTCGTTCTCAGCGACGACGCCGATCGACACGTGAAGTCGTCGATGAATTTCCTGTGGGCGACGTTCACGCGCTTCAACCCGGCTAGCGACATCCATGCGGCGAAGCTCGAATTGGTCGCGAATCACGCCAGTTTCACACCGCCGGTCGTGATCGATGCGCGCATGAAGCCGTGGTATCCGGAAGAGCTGTTCTGCGACGAGGCGACGTCGAAGCTCGTCACGCAGCGCTGGAAGGAATACTTCCCGGACGGGTTGGAGATGGGCGATTCGGATCGCGGCCATCTCGATTGAGTTTTCGCGCGTCTGCCGTCACGTCGCACGGCGCGCATCGTAAAGTCGCGCCTACGCCACCGGAGAAATCATGAACTCACTCTCGCTCGCTCTCGTTTTTTCCCTCGTCTGCTGCACGGCTCCCAGAGAGAGCGTCGGCGGCGCCCCAGCGGCTGAAATGCAGGCCAACACGGGGTTCGACCAAACTCACAAGGTGTGGACCGAGGTTCTCGCGAAACATGTCGAGGATGATGCGTTCGACTACAAGGCGCTCAAGAAAGAGCCTGTCGCGCTGAACGCGTACTTGGCTTCGCTCGAGGCCGTGAAACTCGACGATTTCTCGCGCTGGAGCAAGCTCGAGCGCTACGCGTTCTGGATCGATGCGTACAACGCGTACACGGTGAAGCGTGTCGTCGACGCGTATCCGATCGCGAGCATCAAGGACTTGGGCGACGAGAAAGTCTCGGTGTGGGATCGCGACTTCATCGCCCTCGGATCGCTCGCGCCCGACCTGAAGAAGTCGAAGCTCACGCTCAACGACATCGAGAACAAAATCTTGCGGCCGGAGTTCAAGGACGCACGCGTGCATGCCGCGATCAATTGCGCGTCGGTGGGTTGTCCTCCGCTGCGCAACGAAGCCTTCGTCGCCGAACGTCTCGACAAGCAACTCGACGATTCGACGAAACGCTGGATCGCCGACACGCGCCGCAACCGTTTCGACGCGAAGAAGAACACGATCGAGGTGTGCCAAGTCTTCGATTGGTTCAAAGACGACTTCGTCCGCGATGCGAAGAGCGTGCAGGCCTGGATCGCGAAGTACGCTCCCGCCGATCAGGCCTGGCTCGCAAATGCATCGAAGCCTGAGATCAAGTACGTCGAGTACTCGTGGAAGCTCAACGAGAAGCGCTGAGCATTTGACGTTCGCTGCGCACACTCACGTGCAGAGCGTCACGCGTTGCGGAAGTCGTAGAACGCAGCGTTCGTGAGCGCCGGAGCTGCAGCACGTCGAATCTGCAGCGTGCGAATGGCCCACAGGTCGCGGAAAATGCGGTATTTCAAGGCTGTTGCGTCGAGGTAATCGACGCCCGCACTGCCGCCTGTGCCTGTGCGGCGACCGATGATGCGCTCGACCATGCGTGCGTGGCGTTGACGGAAGATCACGAAGAACTGTTCGAATTCGACGAGCCCGTCGAGCACTTCGCGCGGCCACGCGAGCAGCGGCAACTCGCGGTACGTTTCGATGAACAACATCGCTGCGCGAATGTGACGACGGCGCGCGCCGCCTTCGGCATCACTCGGTTCGAAGAACTTCCGCACTGACGCTTTCTCGGCTTCGAAGCGCGCTTTCAACGCGGCGCGATCGGCATCCGTCTCGGCGATCGCTTGCGCGCGCTCGGAGCCGGAGTCGATTTCGCGCGTGTGCGCAGCCAGGAACGATTCGATGAACGTCGACAAGCGCGACGAAGCGTCCTTCTCTTTCGGATCGCAGCCGTCGATCGGCGTGCGCGCGAGCCAAGAATCGATCGCGTCTTTCAAGCTGGGTTTGTCGGCCAACTCGCGCTTCACGCGGTCGTACGCTGGCGATGCGCCGCCGCCCGCGGCTTTCAACGCGGCCAAGTAGCCGGCGTCCTTACCCGACGGCCCCATCGGGATGCGATCGCTCTCTTCGAGTCCGATCAGGATTTCGATCTGTCGTAGCTGTGCACTTTGAAAACCACTCGCGGGGATGAGCTTCTCGCGAAACGCGAGGAACTCGCGCGTCGTCATCGTCTCCATCACTTCCCAATGCTGTGTCGAGACGCGCAAGATCGAGGTCGCGCGTTTCAGACTGCGCACTACGCCGGACAGTTCTTGCTCGGCGACGCGCTCGGCGGTGAACAAGTCACGCGAGGTGCGGACTTCGCGCAGGATGAGCTTGAACCACAGCTCGAAGACCTGGTGAACCGTGACGAACAAGACTTCTTCGTTCGTCAGCGATTTTTCGTCGCGATCGAGCCCGCCTTGAAGCGCGAGCAAGTCCTCGACGCGGATGTAATCCCAGTACGTGGCGGGCTTGTGCTCTTTCATCGCGGCTTGTGAGCATAGTTTCGGTCGCACACGAGGGACAGCGCGCTTTCCGCCGCTACAATCCGCGCCCCATGACGCCGACCGCCACCGCTCGAGCCCTCGCGCTATCCGAAGTCGAAACGCTGCTCGAAACGCCGTTGCTCGAGCTCGTGTTCCGCGCGGCGACCGTACACCGCGCGCATCACGATCCGCGCTACGTGCAGTGCTCGCAACTCCTGTCGGTGAAGACGGGCGGCTGCCCCGAGGATTGCGGTTACTGCTCGCAGAGTGCGCATTCGAAGACGCCGGTCAAGCGCGAGTCGTTGTTGTCCGTCGACGCCGTGATGTGCGAAGCGCGGGATGCAAAGGCCGCGGGCGCCGATCGATTCTGCATGGGAGCGGCTTGGCGCGAGGTGCGCGACGGCGCTGAATTCGATCGCGTCGTCGACATGGTGCGCGGCGTGAAATCGCTCGGCATGGAAGCCTGCGTCACGCTCGGCATGCTCGCCCCGCACCAGGCTGCGAAGCTCAAGGACGCGGGCCTCGACTACTACAACCACAATCTCGACACGGGCCGCAGTCACTACGACAAGATCATCTCGACGCACACGCTCGACGATCGCCTCGAGACGCTCGCCGCCGTGCGCAATGCCGGCATCCACGTGTGTTCGGGTGGCATTCTCGGGATGGGCGAAGATCGTCGGGCGCGCGCCGAACTGCTGCATCAGCTAGCTGTGCTCGATCCGCAGCCGGAAAGCGTGCCGATCAATGCACTCGTCGCGGTCGAAGGCACACCGCTCGAAGGAGAGAAACGCGTCGACTGGACCGAGATGGTGCGCACGATCGCTGCGGCGCGCGTGCTGATCCCGAAGGCCGTCATCCGTTTGAGCGCCGGCCGCAGCGACATGAGCGACGAAGCCCAAGCGTTCTGCTTCATGGCCGGCGCGAACTCGATATTCTTCGGCGACAAGTTGCTCACCACGCCGAATCCCGAGCCCGCGCGCGACGCAAAACTGCTCGCAAAGCTCGGCCTCACCGCCGTCGCGTCGCGTAAGTGACGTGAGCGCGAGCCTCGACGCGAGCTTGCGCGCCGAAATGGCGCGTTGGGAAAGTCGCGGGTTGCGACGCACCCTCGATTCGGGTCCCGCGACGCCGATCGCGCGCGAACTCGAGTTCACGAGCAACGACTATCTGTCGCTGAGCACGGATGCGCGCGTCGTCGATGCGGCTCGAGCAGCGATCGAACAGTTCGGCGTCGGCGGCCGAGCTGCGCGACTCCTCGGAGGCGGATGTGAACTCGATGGGCTCGCAGAGAGTGCGTGCGCCGAATGGCTGGGCGCTGAGGCCGGATTGCTGTTTCCGAGCGGATATCAAGCCAATTGCGGCCTGTTGTCGGCGCTTGCACCGAGCGGGTCGGCGATTTTTTCGGATCGGCTGAATCATGCGTCGATCATCGATGCGGCGCGATTGTCGCGAGCTCGTGTTCACGTTTTCGACCACGTCGACGTCGCGCAGTTGGAGAGTCTGCTCGCAGCGGAGATGTCCGCGACGCGCCGCATCGTCGTCACCGAGAGTGTCTTCAGCATGGACGGCGATTTGGCGCCGCTCGCGCAGATGCACGACTTGTGTGTTCGCTATGATGCGTACCTCGTCGTCGACGAAGCGCACGCCGTCGGCTTGATCGGCCGCGACCGAGCGGGCGCGTGCGGCGATTTGGGATCGAACTCAGCGCGGTTGGCTGCGCGTTTGGTGACGGGCGGCAAGGCGCTTGGTGTGACAGGCGCTTTCGTCACGGGCTCGCGAGCGCTGCGCGACCATCTCGTGAATCATGCGCGGTCGTTCGTGTTCACGACGGGACTTTCGCCGGCGGTCAGCGGCGCGCTCGTGAAGGCGATCGAGATCGCGCGGTCGGATGCGACGGCTGCACAGCAAACACTTGCCGGAGCGCGCGCTATCGCGAAAGCACTGCAAATCAAAGCACCTGGAGCGTGCATCGTGCCTTTCGTCGTCGGCGCGAGCGCGGCGGCGACGGCTCTCGGCGCGACTCTCGCGGCAGAGGGATTCGACGTTCGCGCAGTGCGTCCGCCAACTGTTCCCGAAGGTTCGGCGCGGCTGCGCATTGCTTGCCACGCGCACAATTCGATCGACGCGACCGCGCGCCTTTCGGCTCGTCTCCTGCGCGAACCGCGATCCGACATCGTCATCCGACCGAAGTCGCGCGGCGCGCGCACGCTCTTCGTCATCGGAACCGACACCGACGTAGGCAAGACGGTCGTGAGCGCGTTGCTTGCTCGCGCAGCGTCGAAGCACGGCGACGTCACCTATTGGAAGCCCGTGCAAACGGGAACGACGAGCGACACAGCCGAAGTCGAACGACTCGCGGGCTCGGCTGTTTCGCTCGCGCGACCGCGGCATGAATTCGCATTGCCCGCGTCACCTCATGCCGCTGCCCAGGCGGAGAGGAAGCACATCGACATCGACGAACTGCGTTTTCGGCTCGTTGCATTGCAGTCCGAGTGCAACGGAATACTGATCGTCGAGCTCGCCGGCGGATTGTTGGTGCCGTACGACGACGCGACGACGCAGGCCGAATTCTTGAAGGGCGCCGAGGCCGAGATCGTGCTCGTTGCGCGCTCCGGTTTGGGCACTCTGAACCATACGCTCCTCACGCTCGAAGCCCTGAACTTGCGGGGAATGCGGCCGAAAACACTGATTTTGGTCGGTGATCATCACGCATCGAACGCATCGACGTTGCGAGCGCGGACCGGTCTGCCCCTGTACGAACTCGAGCGTTTCGAACGACTCGACGCTGCCGCGCTGGACAGTTGGATCGATCGCAACGACATCGGAAGCCTCGTCCGATGAGCGAACTCCATCGCCGCGATCGATCCGTCGTGTGGCACCCGTACACGCAGCACGGTCTCGAAGACACTCCGCTCGCCGTGCGTTCGGCGAGTGGCACAACGCTCGTCCTCGACGACGGCCGCGAGATCATCGATGCGATTTCTTCGTGGTGGACCTCCTTGCACGGCCACGGTCGACCTGAACTCGTTGCAGCGATGCGTGCACAAGCGGAAGTGCTCGACCACGTGCTGTTCGCCGGCGCCACGCACGAACCGGCTGTCGCGTTGGCCGAGAAGCTCGTCGCGATCACGCCGCCAGGATTGGCGCGCGTCTTCTTCTCCGATGACGGGTCGACGGCTGTCGAGGTCGCGCTCAAGATCGCGTTGCAAGCGCACTCGCAACGAGGGTATCCCGAACGTCGCGTTTTCGTCGCGTTCGAGAATGGCTACCACGGTGACACGTTCGGAGCGATGGCCGTCGGTGATCCCGATCCGTTCTTTCGTGCCTTCGAATCGCTGCTGTTCCGCGTCGATCGTTGTCGTGTCGACGCGAACGATCTCGAGCGTGCGCTGGATCGACTGGGGCCGAGCGCTGCCGGCGTGATCGTCGAACCGTTGGTGCAGGGTGCCGGTGGCATGCGTATGCACTCGATCGAGTTCTTGCGGACGGTTCGCGAGCTGTGCACGGCGCGCAAGATCCCTCTGATCGCGGACGAAGTGATGACGGGCTTCGGACGCACGGGAGCCTTTTTCGCCTGCGAAAAGGCTGGGATTTCGCCTGACTTGATGTGTGTGGCGAAAGGTCTGACCGGGGGCATCTATCCCTTGTCGGCTACGCTCGCGACGCAGGATCTGTTCGACGCTTTCGTCTCGAGTGAACGATCGAAGGCGCTCTTCCACGGTCATTCGCTCACTGCGAATCCGATCGGATGTGCCGTCGCCCTGGCGTCGATCGACATCGCTCTGTGTGAGGACGTTCCGGCTAAATTGGAGCGCATCGGCGCAACGATCGAGAGCGAAGTGCGTTCGCGTTTGTCGAAGACTGCGCGCGTTCGCGATCTGCGTCGCACAGGTGGAATCGTGGCGTTCGACCTCGTGCTCGACACGGGCGGTTATCTCGCGCTCGATCCGCGTCCCCTGCGCGCCAAAGCGATCGAGCGGGGCGTGCTGTTGCGCCCACTCGGTAACGTCGTTTACGCGATGCCGCCAGCGTGCGCGACCGATTCTGAATGCGTGCGCATCGCCGAAGCGATGGTCGCGATCGCTACGTAGTTCGCCGCGCGCGCCACGCGAACGCGAGCCAGCCGACGATCAGGAGCACTCCGCCGATCGGCGTGATGGCACCGAACCATTTCGGCGCGCCGAGTGCGAGCGCGTAGACGGTGCCGGAGAACACGCAGATTCCTGCGAGAAAGCAAGCTCCGGCGAGGTTCGCGCGAGCCTCGCGATCGAACAGGCCGTAGGCGACGAGTGCGAGCGCGTGCAACACGTGGTAGAGCACTGCGGTGTGCCAGAGATCCAACTTGTCGGGCGTCAATCTCTCTTTCAATCCGTGCGCGCCGAAGGCTCCGGTCACCACGGCGAGCCCGCCGAGAAATGCTCCGACCGAGATCCAGTTCGGTTTCATAGTGCGTCCCTGCGCGGATCCGGATCGACGATCGCGCGGTAGATGCCACCGGCGAAACCACCGGGGTTCGTCTGCGACAACAAGCGTCCTGCATCTAGCGCTGATTGCAGCTCATTCTGTCGCGCCATGCGCTCGGACACGAGCGCTTCGATTCGCCGCGCGAGTCGGCGTTCCGGCAATCCGTGCAGGCCGAGTGCGTGCCACTCCTCCTCGGGCAGGATGCGTTCGACGAAGTTCGCGAGCCCGCTCGGCAATGTGTGAATCAATTCATGAATGCGGTCGTTCTCGTGCTCGCGCGCACTCGTCTGCGATAGCAACATCCCTGCGACGCACAGCGCGAATCCGATCGACCACAGGGCGAGCGTCGGCGCGAAAGACAATCCCGCAGGTGGAAAGCCCATCTCGTGCGGCGTGAACGAACCCAGGGCGATGCGCTTGATCGGATCGAGGAACTCGAACGGCAACCACGATAGAACCGGGATGTTCACCGACATCAATGCCCACCGATTTTCGCTGCCTTGATACGCGATCCACAGCTTGAAGAAAAGCAGCGCCGCGAGCAGTCCAAGCACGCCGTAACCGATCCAGCCGCCGGCGCGTTCTTGCGGCCGCTTGAAGACGACGACGGCGGCGAGCAAGGCGATCTCGAAGAACATCCACGGTCCGCCGGGTGCGAGCACACCCGACAGGACGAACGTCAGGGCTGCGAACGATGTGACGATCGCGAAGATCCCGAGTCTGTCGCGCGGCAGTGACCCTTCGCGTTTCGCACGCAACAACATCGCGCCGAGAGCGAGCAACGCTCCGATCGCGAACGCGGTCCAGCCCGTGCCCGACCACGAACCGTTCTGATCGATCTGCAAACCGAGCAAGGCGCCGCCGACACCGACGAGTAGGCCACCGAGCGTCAGCCCCGTGGTTGCCGAGTGCTCAGGATTCGCGCTCATTTCCCGCACGTTCCATTCATGTCGGGGAACAGCGTCTGCGCATCCTTCGCGAGTCCGACGAGCGGATCGTCGCGACCGGCGAAACGCGACAGTGCGTCACCGTGGCGCGCTTGCACGAGTTCGCCGAGCGCCGTGCGCCGACTTTGTCCGACGCCGAGCAGTTCGTTGATGTACGCCTTCGCGCGTTCTCGCGGCGCGCTCAACGTGCCGATCACGGGAGCGTTCTCGGCCATGCGCATCACGTGCGCGTACAGCAGGACTGCCGACACTGCTGGCTCTGCGAGCAACGTGTCCTTCGCCGCGCGTTCGCCCCACATGCGTAACCAGTCTTGCAACATGGATCCGAGTCGCTCGGCTTCCGCTTGCGGTGTGCGCGACATCAAAGCCGGCTTCCATTCGGTCGCGCGCGCGAGCTGATACACGAGGGCGAGGCTCGCGAAGGCTTCCTCGCGCTTGCCAGTGCGCAACTCGGCGATCATGCGCTCGAGCCCCTGTCCGTCCATCGAATCGATCCACTCGACGAGATCGGGACAGTTGTCGAGGTTGAAGAGCAACTGACGCAGCGCTTTGAAGCGCGTACGTCGGTCGGCAGCGATCCACTGGTCGAGCTCGCCCCCGCGCAACTTCGCGCCAGCACCGAGGAATTGCATCGGTTCGACGATGCGCGGTCCCTCTTCGACGACGTCCTCCGGCGCCACGGTCGCCCTCGGCGTGATCCCGCGCACTGCGACGGCGAGTACGAGCAGCACACCGGTCGCGACGAGTGCGATCCGTGCCTGTTTTGAGAGCGGTACCTGCACACGCCCGATTCTGGCGGTTCAGCGCGCGCGATCCAACCCTGGAACGCGAACGGGCCGGACTCGCAGTCCGGCCCGTTCGTCGCGAGAGTCCGCGGGCACGTTACCGCGCCTGGTTCTCCAGCCGACGTTTCACGAGATCGCGCAGTTTGGCTTCGAGCACGTCGTTCTGCAGCTTCAGGTCGGAGAGCGTTTTCTGGTCGAGCTCGCGCTGCATCGACTCGATTTGTGCTCGTCGGAATTGGCTTTCGCGCACTTCGTCGATCGCTTGGCACAGCTCGTCGCAGGCCGGCATCGTGCGCAGGATCAAATCCTTGCTCTTCGACACGAGCGTCACGAACTCCATGAACTCGGCATCGGCCGGAATCTCTTGGGAGAGCTTCACGGCATCGTTCAGCAGGAAATCGAGCGAGTCGCCGCGTGCATGCACGCTGCGGCGCAGGATCTCGGCGAATTGCGCGGCCATGACGGCCTTGCGATAGCTCTGGCCGGCGCCTTCGAAGGTCGACACCGTACTGCCTGCAACCACTTGCGTGATCTCGCTGGCCTTGTCGCTCTCCGGATTGAGGCCGAAGTTGCGCGGCTCTTTCCAACGCACGTGAACGGTCGCGAGCGGCTTATCGTCACCCGCGATGCCTTGGCGTTCGATTTCGTACAGCCCGGTCACTTGATGTCCGGCACCCAACTCGCCCGCGTCGACTTTGTCGTTTCGGAAATCCGCGTCGGCGATCGCGCGGTTTTCGTAACCGAGCAGGCGATAGCGCAGCACTTGGCTCGCGTCGAATTCGACTTGGATCTTCACGTCGCGCGCGATCGGTTGGAACGCGCCCGAGAAGTTGTCGACGAGCTGCTTCTTGGCTTCGTCGGCGGTGTCGATGTACGTGCACATGCCGTCGGCTTTGTCGGCGAGTTGCTCGAGCAACACGTCGTTGTGGTTGTTCATGCCCACGCCGATCGTGTTCAGGTAGATGCCTTTTTCGCGCATCGGTTTGACGCGTTCGGCGATCTTGGCCGGATCGGTTTCACCGACGTTCGCGACGCCGTCGGAGAGGAACACCACGCGATTCGTCGCTTCGGAATCGATTCCGCCCAGCGCCATTCCATAACCGAGCTCGAGGCCCGCGTTCGAATTCGTGCTGCCCTCCGGTTGCAGTGGAGCGATCGCGAGCTCGATCTTCTCGCGCTCGCTGACGTTGGTGAGCGGCAGGACGACGCTCGCATCCGTCGAGAACTTGACGATGCCGATCCTGTCGTACGGCGTCAGTTGCGTGACCAGCAAACGGATCGCCGTCTTGACCATCTCGAGGCGCATCTGCTCGCGCATCGAACCCGAAACGTCGACGACGAAGGTCAAGTTCATGCGCGGACGCTCGACCTTCGACATGTCCTTGCCGCGCACGACCACGCGCAACATCTGACGCGTGGTGTCGGTGCTGTAGCGACTCGCCGCGAGATCCGTGTGGATGGCGAAGACACCGCTCGTCGGAGCAGCGACGTCCGACTTGAAGTAGTTGACGAATTCCTCGGTGCGGATCTGCGCTTTCGTCGGAAGGTTGCCTTCGTTGATGTACCTGCGCGCGAGAGTGTACGAGGCCGTGTCGACGTCGGCCGCGAAGGTCGATTGCGCATCGAGCGCCGTCACTTCGAAAGGATTGTCGCCCCAGAAACGGAAGTACATGTCGCGCGGACGCTCGTTCGGACGCGGGCGGCAGTCGTCGAGGATGCGCTGGCATTCGCGCTCGAGATAGATCGTCTGGTCCACGGGCGAGAGCTTGTAGTAAGGGACGGCTTGCGACTCGTCGTCGCGAGATCGACCGTCGCCCGACACGTATCCGAGGTCTTGCAAGCGCATGCGAGCCAGCGCTGTCGACGCGTCGCGCTTGGGGCTTTCGTTTTGTTCGGGCTCGCCCACCCAGAAGGCCTCGCTATCGCTTTCACGCTTCTTTTCTGAACCAGAATCACGTGCGCCACCGCCCCCAGCCGGCGAGACGGATTCACCCAGTCCGCGAGACGTTATGCCTGCGCCCGGGTCGGCTTCGCCGGGCATGTCACCTGAGACGAGATGATCCGTTCCGTGAGCCGATTTGGAATTGGTCGCGGGTTGAGACACAGAGCCGGCACTTCCGGCAGTGGCGCTCAGGCCAGGACCGGACCTGCCGCTGGTGGAGGGGGCCGAGGGTCCAGGGGTCGCGGGATAACTCAGCGTCATCTTGAAGTCGTTCGGCTGAACGACATTCACCTCTGGCGCAGGCTGAACTGCGTACAGACCCTCGGTCCTCTTCCGAAGCTCTTCCTTGCCGTCCCTGTCATAGAACGCGCCGAGATCTCGGTTCTTCTGCGTGCTCACGCCTGCGACAGGAGTGCCACTCTTCAGGCTCGCGTCGAGATCGCGTTGACGACGAACCAATTCCTCGGCGTAAGCGATCTTCTTCAGTTCAGCCGACTCGGCATCGGTGCCGACGAAGCCGCCGTCGATCGGCGTAGGGCGCTCCGTCAACCCCGCCACCGGTAGCGGTGCAGGAGCGGGCGATTTGCCGCTGTAACCGAGCCCCGTCGTTCTTTCACGCTTCGTGGAGAACTGAGCCGCATCCTTGTCGAGCTCGGCTTGTGCCAGTTGATCCGTGACCGGCGGTGATGTGGGCAGACGCCCGCCGAAACGCTTCTGCGCATCCGTTTCGAGCTTCGCGACATCCGTTTCGCTCACGGCATTCGACTCGCGCACGATCGCGAAACCCAACGCGACCGCACCGAGGCCCGCAGCGAGCCGGAGGAAGCCCGACGACTTCCACCTCGCCGGTTTTGACGGTTTCGCGGCCGAAAACACGCTCTCCGTCGCTTCCGGCGAGAGCGTTTCCACTTTGCCCATCGTCACTTTCACGAGCCCGATCGTGCGCTCGATCGTGTCGCGTTGCTGGCGCAAATCGGGCGAGCGCAACAGCTCGCGCTCGATCTCCATGCGCTCTGCTCCGCTCAGTTCGCCGAGCACGTACGCGCACAATTGTTCATGGATCGACCCGGCTTGAATCGACTCTGCGTGGACGTCTTGTTCGTTTTCGTTCGTCATGACATTTCTCCTTGGAGTCTCGAAGACGGCGCCGAGCGCACACTTCTTGCATTCGTTTCCGACAGCGCGAGCAGCGGCTCCAACTTTTGCCCGAGCGCTTGCAATCCGACGCTGACCAACCAACCCACTGTCCCGATCTTCTTGCCCGTGATGTCGGCGATCTCTTTGTAGGAACGATCGCCGAGCAAGCGCAGCACGAGCACTTCGCGCTGATCTGGTGGCAACTTTTCGATCTCGCGCTTCACGATCGCGCGTGTGTCGCCTTCCTCGACGCGCGACATCTCTCCGTCCGTTCCCTCGTGCCTCGCCGTCTCGCGCTCGCGACGATTGCGTCGCTTCTCGGATCGCATCGCATCCATACAGTTGTTCCTCGTCACCTTGTGCAGCCACGACAACAGGTGCAGGCGCTCCAACCGTTCGTCCCCCTCCGCTTCGGAGGGAATCATGGGCGGTTGTTGCGCGAGCTTGATGAAGGCGTCCTGAACCGCGTCCTCGAACGGACCGCCCGAGCCGAGAACGGCGCGCGCGTGTTGCAAGAGACAGCCCTCGTGTCGTTTCACGAGCTCGGAAAACGCGCTTGCGTCTCCCTGGCGATGTCTACGGAGCAATTGCCCGTCGGGAATTTCATTCATCATCGGGAAGCCTTCCGGCGCGCGAACGGAGACCCAGCGCGGATTGTTGGTGGTATCGGGCGAGGTTTGCAGTCCCCGACGGCGCTCCATCGGTATCGGTCTTGGCGTACGAATGTGGCACGCCCAGGCCCACAGAATGGACTTCTTCTGGCTCACCTACCGTGCCCAAGCGCGCCAAGAGGGGCCCGACATAGAATTTGTAAAGTATACTTGACAGAAATAGCATAAATAGCGATAGTTTATTTTGATGAATGGAATGCTCGAGGTCATTCGGCGGGGCAATCCTTGGTGGTTGGATCCATCCGCCCAGTTGCCGCCACCGGCACTCGAGTCCTACCGACGCCAGGCCCTCCCTGCCATTCGATCACGGCTGCTGGTCGATGGAGCGAAGGGTCTGCTGCTCACGGGCTTGAGGCGCGTGGGAAAGACCGAGATCTCGCGCCAGATTTTCGAAGACTTGTTGCGGGACGATGTGTGGCCGAATTCGCAGCTCGCATACCTGAAGGCGGATGACGGCCTGACTCGGTCCGAGGTGACGGTCGCCGATCTACTCGAGGCGTGGTCGCCGTATCGCAACCCTCGTCAACCTGCGATCGCTGTCATCGACGAGGTTCACCATCTCGGTGAGGGCCAGGGTTCCGACGGCAAACCATGGCACCGCCAGATCAAGGGTCTGATCGACGGCGGGAACATCCGCCTCTTGGCGACAGGATCTTCCGCGAGCGTCCTGCGCGACGGCGCCGCCGAAGCACCTGGTCGTTGGGGTTTGATGCACCTCGAGCCGCTGAGCTTCCTCGAGTTCCGTGAGCTGAGGGCGGCGGGCCGCGGTGAACCGACCAGGACTGCCGCCGCCTTGGACTTGGACGAGTACCTGATGCGCGGCGGCTTTCCAGAAACCGTCTTCATGCAAGGACACGAGCTGGCACACGAAGCCCATCGAGTGCGTATGCGCCAAGTGCTCGATCTCGAGGTCGACGGGGTGCGCAACACGGACAAGCTCGAGGCGCTCTACCGAATCTTGATCGAGCAATCTGGTGATGCGATCGACGCGCAGAACCTGAATCGTTCGCTCGGCACGACGCGGCCAACGCTCGAGAGCTGGGTCGAAGAGTTCGAGCGAGCCTTCCTCGTACAGCGCTTGCGAGCACGAGCGACGACGACCCTGCATGAACGGCGCAAGCCAGCGAAGATCTACGGCCCGGATCCGGGGATCGTGGCTGCGTACTCGCGATCGTCGGATCCCACGCGAGATGCCGAGTTGCTCGGTCGTCTTCGCGAAGTGGCCGTCCTGCGCCACCTGCGGGAACTCGCGAGTGCTGCCAGGCTCGAACTTCACGTGCTGCACAGGCCCAAGGGTGCGGGGACTGCAGGCGAGACAGACTTCGTCCTGACCGGTGGGCGCGACGCATTCTTGATCGAAGTCGCGAGCAGGAGCGATCTGAAAGGCAAACGAGTGGCCCAGATCCGCAACGCCGACGATTTGCAGTCCGGCGGTAGATACGACGACGTTCGCGCCCTGATCGTTCATGCTGGAGCAACATCCAGAACCGGCCCAGTCCCCTCTTTCGCGCTCGATGATTTCCTGGAACGGATTTCGTACCGCGATGGGGTCGACCCCTACAGTCAACTGCGTGAACTGTTCGCGCAGACCAAGCGATGAGTTCGAAGCAGCTGTCCTTCGCCGATTTCCGTGGCAAGTCCGAAGGCCTGACCTTGGAGTTCAAGGCGAGCGCGGCGCTCGGCGATCCGTTGACGCTGCCCCGGGCCGTATGCAGCTTTCTCAACTCCGGCGGCGGCCACATCCTCGTCGGAATGGGGGACGACGGGCAAACACTCGATCCCGTAGCCAACCCCGCGGTCGCCAAGCGCCAGCTCGAAGACCTGCTTGCCAGCACGATTGCACCGTCGCTGCCGCACCAGGTGTCCGTCGAGGTTTCTCCCGATGCGCCTGCGCTGGTGATCGTGGTGCCGAAGTCCGCAGGAAACGGTCAATTGTTCGCGGTGCGCTCCACACAAGGCCGATTCCTCGTTCCCACCCGAGTCGGAGCGCGGACACTACCCCTCGAGTGGAGCGATATCGCGGCGCGCATTCAAAAAGGTAAGCACGATCTCACTCCTAGACAACAGCAGTCGGACCTTCAGCAAGCGATCGATCGCTGGTTAGGCAAGGCCGATGTCGATTCGCCGAGGTTGCTGGAATCCGGCGCGATCTATCTGATCTTGCGAGCGGTTCCAGGTGATGCTGAATCTGTAGTCGAGCCCTGGGAGAATCTGCGCGCGGAGCTGAGTCGAGCACTCATCGATCCGAGCATTGCCGGGTGTCAACGTGGTCAAGCGGGCTTCTGGGATCTGCGCGGCGATGTCGAAAAGTCGTCGACGCCATCGAAGGGGGGGGCGACCGAAGTCATCTACCGCTCCGGTTCTCGAAGCGAGGGCTTCCGCATTCTCGAAATCCAGGAGTCCCCTGTGCGCGAACTGCGCTTCGCTACCCGCCTCGATGGTGCCTTCGTCTGGGGCCAGACCTTCGATGCGAAGCGCACGTCTAAGTTGCTGAGCCCCTACGGCGTTTCTCAGACCGTGGTTTCCTGCTGTCGACTCTTCGCGCACTTGCTGGAGCGCGGCGGGGAAAGTCCCGCGCAGGTGCTGTCCGCGCTCGACCTGCGTCGGCTTGCCGGCCTGAGGTTGCCGCCTGGGGCACCGGCTCCAGGGTGGGGCTATTCCGAGGCTCCTGGTTGGCCGCGCGTGCTCGGTGATCCTGGTCCGGTCGTCCCGGCCGCGTTCGACGGGGACTTCATCTCACAACCCGACCTGATCGCACGTCGACTGCTCGAACTCCTCTACATGCGCAGCGGCTGGAACGCGATGGACGTGCCGTTCTTCGATTCGCGAAGCAAGCGGTTCGTGTACACCTGAACGACTGTCCGACGAGGGCGCGCGAGAGCCAGGCCGTGAGTCCGTACGATCCATCCCCTTCGACGACGCAACATCCATGAACACCCCCTTCGACCCTGACGCCGCCGCTGTGGACAACGCCGGAATTTTCGGCCTGCCCAGCGACCCCGACAACGCCGCCGTGCACGTCGTGCCGATCCCCTTCGACGCGACGACTTCGTATCGCAAGGGCACCGCGCGCGGACCCGAAGCCGTCTTGCGCGCGAGCCTGCAAGTCGATTTGTTCGACGTGATGACCGGCAAGCCGTGGGCGAAGGGCATCTGCATGCTCGACGCAGATCCGCGCATCGCCAAGTGGAACGCGAAGGCCACGAAGAAAGCCGATCGCATCATCGAGCTCGGCGGTCGCATCGGGAAGAGCAAGGACCTCGCGCGCGACCTCGCGCTCGTGAACGAGATCGGCGGACAGGTCAACGAGAGCGTGCGAGCGTCGGTCGACGCGATCCTCGCTCTCGGCAAGTTGCCGGCGCTCGTCGGCGGCGATCACTCGACGCCGTTCGGCGGAATTCAGGCTGCTTCCGAGCGTTTCCCGAACTTCGGCGTTCTGCACTTCGACGCGCACGCCGACTTGCGCGACGCGTACGAAGGTTTCGAATGGTCGCACGCGTCGATCATGCACAACGTGACGACGAAGCTGCCGAAGGTCGCGAAACTCGTGCAAGTCGGCATCCGCGACATGGGCGAGCGCGAGCACGACGCGATCGCGAACTCGAAGGGTCGCATTCAAACTCTGCTCGACGTCGAGTGGGGCCGCGCGAAGGCCGACGGCACGAATTTGCGGCACTTGGTGCGCAAGACGATCTCGGAATTGCCCGACCACGTGTGGGTGTCGTTCGACGTCGACGGGCTCGACCCGACGCTGTGTCCGAACACCGGAACGCCCGTGCCGGGCGGATTGTCGTGGCACGACACGATGTTGTGGCTCGAAGAACTGGCGCGCTCGTCGAAGCGCGTCGTCGGCCTCGATTTGAACGAGGTTTCGCCTGGTGAAACGGCCGACGACGTCGATTCGTGGGATGCGATCGTCGGAGCGCGTTTGCTGTACCGATTGATCGGGACGGCGCTGCTCTCGCGCTGAGGAATCGGGCGGAAAGAACTGCCCGATAGGAGCCGCGCGGGTCCATGAGCAGCAGTCAGCGATCAGCGAGCGGTCGGCTCTCGGCCGCTCTCTATTCTCATCAGAAATGCAACGCGCCCGACCGCGTAGGAGTTCGCTATGTCCGACACCCAATCGAATGATCCGCGCCCTGCGCCCGAGCCCCACCCTTCGACATCTGCGGGTCCCGCCGGTTGGCCGGGCGCGACGCATTTTGGGAAGGGCGTGGACGAGCCGGTGCCGCAGCCCGCACGAGTCGAAGAGGTCGAAGCGATCCCGCTCTCGAAGTCGCAAGCGCGCGGACCGGCGATCGAAGTCGAGGCCGAGCGAGTCGCGAGCGAGCCTCGCGGCGGCGCACAACATGCTCCAAATGCAGGCTCAACGTTCGGTTCGCAAACGGGTACGGGCCAACCGCCGCCCACGACTCCCCCGCCGTTCGGCACTCCGCCGCCGCCGCCGCCGAATTCCGGCGCGAGCGCCGTTCCTCATTCCGGCACGCGCATCTGGGCCGTCTTCTCGCATCTCGCGTACCTGATTCCGGTCGTGATTCCGGGCCTGATCCTGACGACCTTCATCTGGGTCGTGACGCGTCGCGACGATGCGTTCACGGACGATCAGGCGCGGGAGGCGATCAACTTCCAATTGTTCTACGGAATCATCACCCTCCTGCTCGCCGCCTCGTGCATCGGTTGGTGGCTGATCTTCCCGGTATGGCTGATCGGTGCGGTTCTCTCGGTCGTCGCAGCCGTCAACGCAGGCGACGGCAAGAAGTATCGCTACCCCTACATCTTCCGCCTGATCGCGTGAGCGTCGTTCGGTAGGCTGGAGCCGATGTCGCTCCAACCTCGACCACTCATCGCCATCAACGGATTGCTCTCGGCGAGCTCGACCAAAAAACTCGAGCTCGCTGTTCGTTATGCCGACGCGATCTTGAAACACGGCGGCATTCCGGTCGCGATTCCGCCCGTCGGCGGGCCGACCGATGTGGAGCGCCTGCTCGAGCGCGTCGATGGGGTGTTGTTGTCAGGCGGAGACGATTTCGACACGTCTCGTTTGGGACTCGGCCCGGTGCATCCAGAAGCCGAGTTGACGCCGAGCGAAAAGCAGGACTTCGATTTCGTGCTCGCGCGCGCGATCCTCGAGCGCAAAGTTCCGGTGCTCGGCATCTGCTACGGAATGCAATTGCTCGGGATCGCGGAAGGCGCGCGGCTCTACCAGCACATTCCGGATGATCGCCCGGGTGCGCAACCTCACAAAGGCGACGTCGTGCACGCGATCGACGTCGAAGAGGGCACGAAACTGGCGCGTCTGCTACGCGAGAAATCGCTCGACGTCGTGTCGCGCCATCATCAAGCACTGGCGTCGGTCGCCGGTCCGTGGCGCGTGTGCGCTCGCGATCGCGAAGGCTTGATCGAAGCCATCGAACGCGCCGACCATCCCTTCGCGATCGGCGTGCAATGGCATCCCGAGTTATCGCGCGAGGGTTCGCAAAACGACCGCATTTTCCAGGGTTTCGTGGGAGCTGCGGCGATGGCGGCGACGCAGAAACTGCTCGGAGCGCGCGCTTGAAAACCGTGCGCGTCGCGACGGCAGTGCCCTACGACGTGCGCATCGGCGCAGGGTTGCTCGGTGAGGTCGCCGAGGCAGTCCGCGGTCGCTCAGGTGTAGCGGTGATCAGCGACGCGAACGTGTCGCGGCTCCATCGCAACGCGCTCGGGAGTCTGAGCGACTCTGCGTGGTTCGATCTCGCGCCCGGCGAAGATTCGAAAGCGTTCGCAGCGCTCGAGCGTGTGCTCGATTTCCTCAGCAGTTCGCGCCTCGATCGCAAATCAACCGTCGTCGCATTCGGTGGCGGAGTGGTCGGCGACGTCGCTGGGATGGCTGCCGCGCTGTACATGCGCGGCATTCCGTACGTGCAAGTGCCGACGACGCTGCTCGCACAAGTCGATTCGTCGGTCGGCGGGAAGACGGCCGTGAACTTGTCGGCGGGAAAGAATTTGGCCGGCGTGTTCCATCAGCCGGCGCTCGTGATCGCGGACACGAGCGTGCTCTCGACACTCAGCGACGACGAGTTTCGATCGGGCCTCGGCGAAGTGATCAAGACGGCGCTGCTGACGTCGGACGAAGCGCTCACGAGGCTCGAACGTGACGCCAAACTCATTTGGGCCCGCGATCCAGCGGCGCTCGCGGCGATCGTCGAGATGTGCGTGCGGACGAAAGCGCTGATCGTGTCACGCGATCCGCACGAAAAAGGCCCGCGCAAACTCCTCAACCTCGGTCACACGTTCGCGCACGCGATCGAGCACGAAGCGGGCTACGGCCGGGTACCGCACGGAGTCGCCGTCGGCGTCGGTTTGAGGCTCGCACTCGACGTCAGCCGCCGGATGAATCGCCTGGCTGAACCAGTGTTGATCGAGCGCATCGACGCGCTGCTCGCCGCGTTCGGGATGCCGCGCTCATTCGCCGATTTGAGACTCGCAAAGCTCGATGCGAAGCGCCTCGTTGCGGCGATGAGCCTCGACAAGAAGAATTCAGGCGGCAAGACTCGCCTCGTTCTCCCGGTCTGCGCGGGCCAGGCAATTTTCGACGTGGACGCGGATGAAAATGCACTTCTGGGTACCCTTACTATCTGGATGCAATAATGGTGGCCAGAGCGGCTCGAAAGTCACTTATGAATCAACCCTGCAGTTTTTATCGCGCAGAGCGGCCACAAGACGGGTGAGCTAACGATCTTGTTTTTGTCAGGACCGTTCTCCTGTCGCGAGGGCTGACAGCCCGTTGAAAAACACCACTATCCTCGTTGCGTCGTGATCGTCGTTGGGTAGACCTGCTTGCAAGGAGCAATGCGGCATGTCGATGCAACGTCGCCGAGGTGAGCAACAGGCCGAGATGTGGATCGCGACGAGCGATCTGATGCGCTCTCCC
>ENA-ORBV01000907-ORBV01000907.1-microbial-mat-metagenome-genome-assembly--contig:-NODE-907-length-67400-cov-13.029410_pt1 | contig 67400 bp, 45 predicted proteins | sample MGYA00237777_ERZ505514 | MGnify/ENA primary metagenome ERZ505514 (study PRJEB26160, sample SAMN06269048) | microbial mat metagenome | isolation source: Oligotrophic lake microbial mat | place...
AAAGGAGATTTTGTGAAAACAATTTCATCACTGCGTCGTTTCCGTTCGCTGCTGGCGATCTCTGCGCTGGCGTGTCCCATGCTGGCGAGTTCTTCGCATGCAGCATTAATCGCCTACGACAGCTTCGATACCTACACCCCTGGTGCGGATCTCAATGGCAACAACGGCGGCACCGGCTTCACGAGTGCTTGGTCCGCCAACACGATTGTCGATGTCGTTAATGGTGGCCTCAGCTACAACGCTGGCAATGTGCAGGTGAACGGCGGAAGCAACGCGGTGTCTATCAACGGCGCGCTAGCCGGTCCGACGGACAACACTTTCAGCCGCGCTTTCACCGGTCAATCCAGCACGGTCTATGTCAGTTTTCTCTTTCAGCCGGTGGTCAATGGCGGGCTGGGTCAGGATGACTTTTTCCAGTTCATGCTCAATGACGACACCGATTCTGAAAACTCCGGCACCATCGGCATGCGCAATCTATCGGGCACCACCGGCAACGACGGCTACTTCGTTCGCATTCGCGGTAACACGGACTTGGGCAATCCCGAGGCAGGTGTCCTTTCGGTCCTTGGCCGTACCGACTTCCTCATCGGCAAGTTCAGCGTCTCCGGTGCCAACGGTGCCAACTTCGATAAGTTCGACCTGTTCATCAATCCGACGTCAAACACCGAAGGCGCTCCCAACGCCACACTCACCGGCAACTCGGTCAACGCACTGATCGATTTCTTCACCTTGCGCACCGCGGCCCTCGATACGCTTGATGCTTATCGCTTCGATGAACTTCGCATCGGTACGGCCTTCGCCGATGTGGTCCCGATCATCCCCGAGGTGGCCCCGATCGTTCCCGAACCCGCCACGATGACCTTGGCCGGTCTGGGCCTGCTCGCACTGGCATCTCGCCGCAAACGCATGGCTTGATGCGTAAGTAATGAACGCTGAAAGTTACGAAGACCAACCCGATGACCCGCGTCATCGGGTTTTTTCTTTCCCCCCGCCGCTTGCGGCGTAGCGCCATCAGCGCAGCAAACACCCGCACAGCCAGGACGCTGCGGCTTTAGAGGACGCAACTGAACTTATGCAAAACCAAAGCGATCCTATGTACGTCCGAGCCGCAAGGCGTAAGCCTGCGGTGCTTCGGGAATACAAGGCGTCTCCAAACTCCGCAGGCTTACGCCTAGCGGCTCGGATGGACATCCATCTAATCGCACTGGCTCAACCCCCGAAAAATATTCCAACAGGCGCTCGGTAAATTTAACATATTGAAAACTATTGAACTAATGTTCTATAGATGCTATACTACGCCTGGCTCGATTCTTTCCTTCCTCTCTTTGGGAGCCGTACCCATGCCCACCACCACCCTTTCTAAAGTACCCGTGGCTATCACGCGTTCAGTAAGGCCGGGGGAGCCGAGAGTTCCAGATGAGATAAACACTGATTCTGCAAGTGATTAATCACAACCCGGGGGTTTACAGGTAGACGTCTACCCGTTTCCCCCTAGACACGATCTAAACCCATTACATGACAAGAATTACAACGCTAGACACAAATGAAAAATCCTCTGGGTAGACAAAACTCGGTAACAAAAAATCGCTCGGCACATCCTGCACACTCGCCTTAAGACATCACCCCACTTCGTTTGAGCAATAGATTGAAGCCTTGCATTGTTACCCTTGAGGACATCATCCTCGAATCATGGGAGCACTCGCGATGAATCAGATTTTTTCACAGGTTTTTTTGAAGCAAGTCGGCCGATGCGTTAGCGCGCTCTTACTCTGCGCAGCAACCTTCACGACCGTTAAAGCAGATGACAAAATCGATGGCGCTGCCCAGTGGCCCAGTTGGCGCGGGCCCACGAATGATGGCGTCTCCGCGACGGCCAAGCCGCCCACGACTTGGAGCGATACGAAAAACATCAAGTGGAAAACAGCCATCCCCGGCAAGGGCAGCGCATCGCCCATCGTCTGGGGCGATCGCGTGTTCATCACCACCGCACTGCGCACAAATCAAAAAGGACAAGCGGCCACCTCACCAAAACAGGATTCACCGCGCCCTGGCAAAGGCCCCAGCCGAGGCGAATCGCCCGCCGAGATTTATGAGAACACTCCATCAGGCCGTGGGCGTCCGCGACGTGTTACGTCGCGGCTCACCCTACCTTCACGTCTGCGGAATGTTCGCTTCCTTCGTTGCAAGCTGGCCGCCTTCGATGCGCTTCTTCTCGGCGGCGACCCACGGAATCTTCGTGTGATTCCTCTCGATCCACAGCGGCACCGGCGTCCTCAACCCCTTCTTATCGATCTCCGCAAACTCCACGATCATGTCAGCACGCGAGTAGCTCGACAGGTCATGATTCTTGCCCATGTGAATGCACTCAGTGGGGCAAGGCTCGGTACACAAGGCGCAGAACATGCACTTCTGATAATCGATGGCGTAGCGCAGGAGTTGACCGGAGTCGCTGCCGACTTTGTTGGTCTTTTTGTCGATCTTGCGCGGAGCGGATTTGTCGATGTAGATGCAATCGACGGGGCAAGCCTTGGCGCACATGTCGCAGGCGATGCAGCGGTCAGCTTCAAATTCGTGGATGCCACGATAGCGCGGAGCGAAGGCGATGCGCTCGTAGGGATAGCTGATGGTGACGCTTCGCTGAAACATGTACTTGAGCGTGATCTTCATGCCGATGGCGATCGACTTGATCGAAGCCCAGATGTTGCGGAAGTATTCCTCGGCTGGATTGGTCGCTTTAGCGGGCATCAAAAAACCCTCCAAGAAAAGAGCGGAACGGAAGCCTGACGGGTAAGCGATCATGGTACGGCAGGAGAGCCCAGGCGTAAAGGTGAAAGGCAATGGATGTGAAAGGCAATGGAGAAGGGAACAAGGCAAGTGGTCAATAGGCATTGGTCAATCGTCATTGGGCAATCGTCATTGGGCAACGATGAGAAGACCCACCCATTAACCATTAGCAATTGCCTAATGCCTATTGACCCATTGCATTTATTACCTGTCTTGCGGTGGATCAGGATGGTGACTTTTCTCGGTGCGCGTTCAAAGGATTTCCTTCGCCTCACATAGTCGCGGTCTTGGCCGCAGTGGCAACACGAATACGGTGAGTCACCCCGGTAAAGCCGAGGCTATATGGATTCGCTCAGGCCAAATCCACCCAGTGCCCGCTGAATCGTTCCTTGCCTGGCTCGACTAGCCAGCCGTCGCAGTAGAGGCTGGCCAGCGCGAGCCAGCCGGCGTTCTCGGCGGACTGCGTGGCGGGCTGATCCCAGACATCGATCGAGACGCGACTGGCAAGTTCCGCAAGCATTTGGCCACGCACAGAATCGACGACCGCGTCGGCGAAGGTCTGGTGGCCGTTGAGATCGCTTACGAGCACAAGACGATTGACACGGGTGAAATTCACCGCGTTGGAAATGCCCATCGCCAGCAGTTCGATGACGCGCGACATCGCTTCATCGGTGTGGTTGTAGTCGGCAGCGCGTTCGCGGAGCGTGCCTTTCTTCTTGCCTTGACGGGAGAGGAAATCGGTGGAGAAGATGCGCTCGAGGCAGCCGATCTTGCCGCAGTAGCAGCGCTCGGTTTCGACGGGGAAGCGCGTGTGCCCCAGTTCGTTGGCAGCGGTGACGCAGCCGCGGTTGGGTCGGCCTTGCACGAGCAGCGCCGAGCCTAGTTGACCTTCATCAAAATAGACCAGCAGCGCATCTTCGGTCTGCTCGGCGCGGTGGGTGAGCATCCAGCGGGCAGCTAAGGCGTGCATGTCATTTTCAAGCAGATAAGGCACGGTGCCAGCCGTCTCGAAAATCGGCTGCATGCTGACTTCGCCCTGCCCGGGCCAGGCGGAAGAAAGCAGAATCGAATGGCTGTGGGGATCAACAAAGCCAGGCGTAGCTAGACCGACACAGAGGGTGCTGCTGGTGAGATGATCGCGCATCAGGTCGCGCGCGGTGCGGATGATTCTGCCGGCATCGCTGATTTGACGATTCTGAGGTTCCTCGACTTGCTTGCCCAGAAGGTTGAGTTTGGAAACTTCAACTCGGCCGGGACGAATGGCCACACCCAGCACAAAGCGGCGCGAAGGATCAATCTCCAGCGGCACGCGTGGACGACCGCGCACACGCTCACCACGCAGCGGGGCAAACTTGGGTTCTTCACTGTTGCCGTTGCTGTCGCCGTTGCCGTTACTGTCGCCGTCGCTGTCGCCGTCGCCGTTGAGTTTTCCGTTGCCCTTGCCGTTTTTGTCGGCCTTGTGCTTACCGCGCGGCGAACTGGTGGGCGCACACTCGCGCAAAATGCCCGCTTCCAGGAGCTCTGCCGTATCAGCACCCACGGTGTTGGGGCGGATCGAGGTGCGCTCGTGCAGTTCCCACCGGCTCAAGGGGCCATCGTTCCAAAGGGTCTGAAGTAGGTGTCGTTGACGTGATGGAATCATGGTGCTTTTAATATCGCAGTTTAGGTCGAGCTTTGCAATGCCCCGTTAACAAAGATAACGAAATAAATTGACAAAATACCGATTCCGTCGAACTCGACAAGTTCAGGCCAGATAGCGATCATGCTCGGCGATCAGGGTAACGGAAAGCGAGACAGCAGCAAAGGGGCGACGCGAATAAATCCGTGGCCGCTTCGTCGCCGCTGCATTCTCTTCTTCGCCTTCCATTTTTCGCTTTCCCGCTTTCTCGCTTTCTCGCTTTTCCTTCCCCATGCACCCTCGCACCTTCGCCAACCTCGCGCTCTCGCCCCTTGCTTTCGGTGCGTTCAAGATCGGCCGCAATATCAACACGCGCTATGGCTACGCGTATGAGTTGCCTGATGAAGACGCTGCCGCCCGTCTGCTTCAGCGCGTGCTCGATCTGGGTATCAACATCATCGACACCGCCCCCGCCTACGGCCTCAGCGAAGAGCGCATCGGCAAAGCCCTCGCTCATCGTCGCCAGGATTATTTCATCTCCACCAAAGTCGGCGAGCAGTTTCGCGATGGGCAATCCACTTTCGATTTCTCCGCGGCGGCAGTCACGCAATCCATCCACGACAGCCTTCGCCGACTTCGCACCGATCATCTCGACTTCGTCTTCATTCATTCCAATGGCGACGATCAGCGCATCATGAATGAAACCGATTGCGCAGCGACCTTGCAATCGCTGCGCGACCAAGGCCTGATCCGCCACATCGGCCTCTCCGGAAAGACCGTCAGCGGCGCGATGCAGGCACTGCTCTGGGCGAGTGTGCTGATGGTGACTTACAACCCCGGCGACACCTCTCACGAATCACTCATCGCTGAGGCAGCGCGAAAAAACATAGGCATCTTCGTCAAAAAAGGATTGGCCAGTGGGCACATGGCACCCGATGAGGCGATTCCGTGGATCCTGAAAAATCGCGATGTCACCACGCTTGTCATCGGCACGCTGAAAGAGGAACATATCGCAGCCAATGTGCGGATTGCTTCTGCCTGTTGACTTATTTAACCAATACGTTAACATACTCGGCTCCCCAAACTGGTTTAACTTTCTCAGGATGAAATTGTCATGGCCCAGTCTCAGGTGAAGATCAACAACGCCGATGCCTGTCAGTGTCAGCGCGAGCGCATTCCCACGATTGTTCTGGAGAAGTCGAGCGATGTAAGCAAGGCTGTTGCCGCCGAGATTGCGGCGCTCATCAAGGAACGCGCCAAGAAAAAGAAGAACGTCGTGCTCGGCCTGGCCACCGGGTCCACGCCGGTGTCGGTCTATAACGAACTCATTCGTCTGCACAAGGAAGAGAAGCTCTCCTTCAAGAACGTCATCACGTTCAACCTGGATGAGTACTTCCCGATGCAGCCGAACGAACTGCAAAGCTACGTTCGTTTCATGAACGAGCACCTTTTCGATCACATCGACATTCCGAAAAAGAACATCAATATTCCCGATGGCACGCTTCCAGCTAACGAAGTGTTTGCTCATTGCCAGAACTACGAGAAGGCGATCAAAAAAGCAGGCGGCATCGACATTCAGCTTCTAGGCATCGGTCGCACGGGCCACGTCGGCTTCAATGAGCCTGGCTCCTCACGCGAAAGTCGTACGCGCATGATCACGCTCGATCGCGTGACGCGCCTTGATGCAGCGAGTGATTTTTTTGGTGAAGAAAACGTGCCTCGCCGTGCTATTACGATGGGCGTGGGCACCATTCTCGAAGCGCGTCGTCTGATCCTCATGGCCTTTGGCGAAGGCAAAGCGCCGATCGTTTCGCAAGCGGTCGAAGGTGCCGTCACCGCGACGATCTCCGCCAGTTTCCTTCAGGATCATCCCAATGCACAGGTGATGCTCGATCGCGCTGCCGCAGCACATCTGACGCGCTTTCGTTCGCCCTGGCTGCTTGGGCCTATTGAGTGGACCGACACCATCATTCGCAAGTCCGTCATTTGGCTGGCGCGTCATCACAAAAAACCAATCCTCAAACTCACCGATGAAGACTACAACGAAGGCGGCCTTCAGGACCTGCTCGCCAAGCATGGCCAAGCTTACGACATCAACATCACTGTCTTCCGCTATCTCTCCAACACCATCACCGGTTGGCCCGGCGGCAAGCCCACCAGCAGCAAGCGTCCTGATGATCGCCGCCGCACTACCGATGAAGTCTTCCCCAAGCGCGTCATCATTTTCTCGCCGCACCCTGATGACGATGTGATTTCGATGGGTGGCACGCTGCTGCGACTGGTTGATCAAGGACACGAAGTGCATGTCGCCTACCAGACCTCGGGCAACATTGCGGTGTTCGATGACGATGCGATTCAGGTCGCTGAAATGGTCACTGAATTCAATCGCGTGTTCGGCATCGATGAAAAACTCACTGCAAAACTCGAAGAGCACATCGAAGAGTTTTTGAAGAACAAGAAACCGGGCCAGGTGGATAGCCGGGAGATTCAGCAGATCAAGGGACTGATTCGCAGGGCGGAGACGCGGGCTGCCGGTCGGTACTGCAAGGTGCCTGAGAAGAATCTGCACTTTCTCGATATGCCGTTTTATGAGACGGGTCGTGTGCGCAAAAAACCGATCGGCCCGGAGGACATCAAGATCATTGTGGACCTTGTGGAGAAGGTGAAGCCGCACCAGATTTACTGTGCGGGTGATCTTTCTGATCCGCACGGGACGCACCGCGTTTGCCTCGCGGCAATCTTCCAGGCGATGGACAAAGTCAAGATGCGCGACTGGGCCAAGCAGTGTGAGACGTGGCTGTATCGTGGAGCATGGCAGGAATGGCCGCCCGAGGAAATCGAGATGGCAGTGCCGCTGTCGCCGCAGGAGCTGCTGCGCAAGCGCAACGCGATCTTCAAGCACGAATCGCAGAAGGACCGGGCGCTGTTCCCGGGTTCTGATGTGCGCGAGTTCTGGCAACGAGCGGAGCAGCGTAACACGGAAACCGCGAAGATTTACGATCAACTGGGACTGGCGGAATACGAAGGCATCGAGGCGTTTGTGAAATGGAATGGCGATCCGACGAGCGTGTGATTCAGAATAATCCGACTACAGAACAACACGACTCGTACTCCGTTGCAAACTTTTTCGGCTAATCTAAGTCATGGATCAGTTGACTAACAACATTAAACCACCAAGGGGTTAAGCCATGACCGAAGAATATGATCCATCAGATGACGATGAACGATTGAGAAAGGCATGGGGTAGTCCTGTGCCAACGAATATGACCCGTTGTTCGACCTGCGGGACTCTGATTGCAAAGGCTGCTCGGCTGTGCGTAAAATGCGGTGCTCCATGTGATCGGCCAAGTGGATTGCGTTCCATTCTGCGATGGATCTACGCGGTGTTTTTCATAACAGCGCTGATATGGGGTTGGGTGGCAACCCCATTTACCGATGTGGACTCACCAATACTGGGGCACCTTTCTGGCGCTTTAGTTTACGGATTGGGGCCCGGAATAATTTTTGGATTATTGTACGTGCGTCGCGCCATTTAGCTCTACCTATTTGTAAATTCATGATGCTCCAATCCCTCTCCCAACTCGGCGTCTGCTCTTGGTCCATGCGTGCAAAAAACGCGAGCGAACTCGCTGACGTCTGCGCCAAGATCGGCGTCAAGAAAGTGCAGCTCGCACTCGTGCCTCACCGCGAAGATCCGGGCGCTCTCGATGGTGTTCCCGAAGCGCTGGCCGCCAAAGGCATCGCCATCACCAGCGGTATGTTCGGCACCGTCGGCGAGGATTACACCTCACCGCAAACCATTGCCGCCACCGGCGGCGTCATCATCGATAAACACTGGGCAGAGAATCTCAACATCGCCAAGAACACCGCGAAATACGCCCGAAAATTCGGCCTCAAGCTCGTCTCCATGCACGCTGGTTTTCTGCCGCATGATGTGAGCGATCCGCTCTATCAGAAGCTGCTCGATCGCATCGTGACGATTGCAAAAATTTTCGCCGACCAAAGTCAGATCCTTCTCTTCGAGACCGGCCAGGAGTCCGCCAAGGACCTGTGGACCTTCCTCAAGGAACTCGATGCCAAGGGTGCAACCAACACCGCTGTGAACTTCGATCCCGCCAACATGATTCTCTATGACATGGGCGATCCCATCGAGGCGCTCAAGAGTTTGTTGCCGCGCGTGCAGCAGCTTCATATTAAAGACGCGATCAAGACAACCGTGCCTGGCACCTGGGGCGCGGAAGTGCCCGTGGGTCAAGGGCAGGTCAACTGGGAAGCATTCATCAAAGCGCTCGAAGAAGGAAACTTCAAGGGCGACATGATGATCGAACGAGAAGCGGGTGATGACCGAGTAAAAGATGCGAAGATCGCCGTCGAGTATTTGAAGAAGTGGCTCAAGTAAACACAAAAATATTTCTCCGCATGTAAAGCGTCCCCCGCAAACGCTTGCGCCACCGCCTCCCATTTTCACTTGGCACACGCGCCGTCGAGTGCTATCATCCAAGCAGACAAGTGAAGAACGTTTTCGCCTGCGGGGTTCGAGTATCGGAGGATATTTTGCTCGAACCTAAGGACCCCAAGGGAGCTTCGTCCGGGCGCGATAGTCAAGCCACCATGAGTGGAAGGCTGGGACGACTCGGCAATGCACCCACTTGAATTTGGGGTTCGAGCAAAACCTTCAAACGGCCCATGTGGACGAAAACAGAATTGCTTGACTCGGCTCGCCGCAAGGCGGGCCGCTTTTTTTGAAAGCCTCCAACCCACAGACAGGAGTCCGTGGGCTTTGGTGCAGACGACACTCAAACTCGAAACTTCATCGTTTCCCGCTACCATTGCCCCATGTCCTCCTCCGATCCCCAACCATCCAGCGACCGCTCCCCTTCACTCGATGAGCTGGTCCACCGCATCGTCGCCAGCTATCACGCGGACCAGCGCACCCAGCATCTGGATTCGAGTTTTCTCCCCAACCGATCACGCACCATCGAGGTGATGGAGCTATTGCGTCAGCTCATGTTCCCCGGCTTCTTCGATGCCCAGCGGCTCACCAGCAAACACATCCACTACCACGCAGGTGAACTCCTCAATCGCATCCGCGATTTGCTCTACGAACAAATTCGCCAGGCACTTCGCTACGACGAAACGCATAACAATGGCAAGGAAAAAGGCGAAGCGTGCGACTCCTGCGATACCGATGCCGATCGCGTCACGCTCACCTTCCTCGATCGCATTCCGCATTTGCGTCATCTGCTCGCCCTCGATGTGCAAGCTGCCTTCGATGGCGATCCTGCCGCTTCATCCACCGATGAAACTATTTTCTGCTACCCCGGCATCGATGCAATATTTATTCACCGCATCGCCCATGAATTTTACAACCTGAAGATTCCGCTCCTGCCACGCATCGTCAGCGAGTACGCCCACAACGAGACCGGCATCGACATTCACCCCGGTGCCACCATCGGCGAATCCTTTTTCATCGATCACGGCACAGGCGTCGTCATCGGCGAAACGACCACCATCGGTAACCGCGTCAAGATTTATCAAGGTGTCACCCTCGGCGCAAAATCGACACGAGGCGGCCAGGCCTACAAAGGACTCAAGCGACACCCCACCGTCGAAGATGATGTCACCATCTACGGCGGCGCCATCATCCTCGGCGGCGATGTCGTCATCGGCCAAGGCTCCACCATCGGCGGTTCCGTCTTCCTCACCCAGTCCGTCCCGCCCGGCCACCTCGTCACCATGAAGCAACCCGAGCTCACCATCAACCCCGACAAACGCGCCCAGCGCATGATGGCGAAGCGCGATGTGGATGATTTATGGCTAGGTGAAGGGATTTAGTTTTTTCACAGCCGCAGCGTCCTCGCTGCGCGTGCCTTCAAGTGACACCCCATGTCACCACCACAAGACAATCCGCCGCCCGCCAAGCAAGCAGATGCGCTCGAAGGCTTGCGCTGCCCCAAGTGCGATTACGAACTCACAGGATTACCGACGGCCCAGTGTCCCGAGTGTGGCACGAAAGTGGTGCCGGCAGAACTGCGAATCTCCAGCCTGCAAAAGGATGATGATCGCGCACTGCTGGGCCGATCTGCACGATGGACGCTGTGGATGACTGCCACGTTGCTGATCATTCAATTTTCCATCCGAGGCTTCCTCGCGATCAAGCCGCCCGATTATGAATTGCCGTACAGCCTCGAATTTACGTTGGTGTTTCTGATGTTTCCGCTGGTGATCGTGGGGCAGCCGATCCTTGCACTGTTCGCGCTCGTAGAAGTGATATGGTCGCACCGAGTCCGGGAGAGAAAATCGCGCAATATCAGTTTGCTCGCACTGATTGTTGCGATCGCGAGCATTCTGTTTTCCATGAAGGATTTCGCTTACGTCTGAAAAGTTTGCGGTTTTTACTGATCAAAGCAATATGACCATGCCCGAGTCTGATCCATCCACTTCATCCACGAAGCATCCGCAGGACTTTACCGGCCTGCGCTGCCCCAAGTGTGATTACGAACTGACTCGGCAGGTTCGGATGCGCCCAAGTCGGCATTGATCGCGTTCTCGGCGTTCATTGTCAGTGGTGTTGGGTTGGTGCTTCAGATTAGCTTGATGCCGATTCATTGAGATGAGCGACGTCCTCGGGCCGAATACGGCCCGGCTCGCTTTGGATTACTTCACATCACGCTTGGCGCCTATGATTCATTAATGCCTCAGACGCTGACCATAGATTTTCGCCAGCCGGTGCCGCTGTTTCCTTTGCCCAACTGCGTGCTGTTGCCTCATGCGACGATTCCGCTTCACATCTTTGAGCCTCGCTATCGCAAGATGACCAACGATGCGCTGGACAGTCGCGGACTGATTGCGATGGCGTCGTTTGAAGGCAGTGATTGGAAAGCAGATTACGAGGGGCAGCCGGAGCTGCGGCCGCATGTTTGTGTGGGGTACATCATGAGGCATCAGCGGCTCGATGACGGGCGGATCAATCTGCTTTTGCAAGGCACCTGCCGTGCGAAGATTCGCGAGGAGATTCCGCATCATCCTTATCGCCAGGCGATGCTTGAGCCAATCGAGTGCGAGTCACCGATGGAAATTGATCTGGTGGAGCATCGCGTGCGGATTGAGGCGCTGCTCAATGATCCGCTGCTTAAGGAACTATCGAGCATTGCTGCGGTGCAAAACTGGCTCAGCAGAGAAATTCCCACCAACGCGCTGATCGATCTGGCGACGATGACCGCGTGCGATGACTTTGATGATCGCTATGCGATGCTGGCTGAGTGCGATGCACAAGCGCGGGCGACATGGCTCGAACGCTGGCTGACTGCGACGCGGCAGACGCTGCGCACCGCGAAGAAGTTTGAGCCGCCACCACTGGCGGATCGGATCAATGTGAATTGAGCATTTCGCACATAGCCCCGGCTTTACCCGGGGGACTCGCCGATATCTCTACGTTTCCCCGGCCAAGGCCGGGGCTATATGCCTCACGTGAACATCTTCATCTGATGCCGTTCCAAGCTCAGCTTCGTGACCGGCCGACCCACTTCGATGCGATATTCGCCGCTGAAACAGGCAGTACAGTACTGATTCTTTGGCCGACTGACGCACTGAAGCATGCCATCGATGGAAAGGTAATGCAGGCTGTCCACGTTGAGGAATTCGCGAATCTGTTCGACGGTGCGATTGGTTGCGATCAGATCTTTGGGATCAGGAAAATCGATGCCGAAGTAGCACGCATGGCGAATGGGCGGGCAACTGATGCGCAGATGAATTTCACTGGCGCCAGCGCGGCGAAGCTGCTCCATCTTGCCGCGTGTGGTGGTGCCTCGCACGATCGAATCATCCACGACGATGATGCGCTTGCCACGCACCACTTCCGCCACCACATTCAATTTGAGCTGCACCGCATCCTTGCGCCGCTGCTCGGTGGGCTGAATGAAGGTACGGCCGACATAACGATTGGGCACGATGCCTTCGCGCATGGGAATTTTGCTGGCGCGGGCGTAGCCCAGTGCTGCCGAACGCCCCGAGTCAGGCATCGGTATGACATAATCCGCATCCACCGGCAATTCCAGCGCCAGCTTTTCGCCCAGTCTTTCGCGGACGATCTGCACCGTGTCGCCAAAGAGACGCGAGCTGGGATTGGCAAAATAAATGTGCTCGAAAATGCAGTGGGCTGGCTGCTGCACATCCGCGAAGCGGCGGGACTTCACGCCTTCAGCGCTGAGCGTCACAATCTCGCCCGGCTCCACTTCGCGAATCGTCGTCGCACCGATCGCATCGAACGCCACCGTTTCACTGGCCACACAGTCGAAGCCATCTTTCGTCTTACCCAACATCAGCGGACGCCAGCCCCAGGGATCGCGCAAAGCTTCGACGCGATCATTGAAGAGGAAGACGAGGCTATAAGCGCCTTGCAGATGTGTCATCGACTCCGCAATCGGATCCGCTTTGGAAAGGTGATGCGAGGCGAGCAGGTGTACGATGACTTCGGTATCAGTGGAGGTGTGGAAGATGTGGCCGCGCTCTTCGTAGTCACGGCGAAGGAGCGAGGCGTTGATCAAGTTGCCGTTGTGAGCGACTGCGACCTGTCCGCCGATGTATTCTTCGAGGAGCGGCTGCGCATTGCAGGCACGGCTGGAGCCGGTGGTGGAATATCGATTGTGCCCGATGGCGCCGATGCCTTTGAGTTTGTCGAGCACGTTGCCGGCAAAGACCTCGGGCACCAAGCCCATGCCGGTGTGGGCGTTGAGCATCGTGCCATCAGTTACAGCAATGCCTGCGGATTCCTGGCCGCGATGTTGCTGGGCATACATCCCGACATAGGTGAGATGGGCGGCATCAGGCGCTCCCCAAACTCCGAAGACGCCGCACTTATCCTTTTTTTCGCCAGTCATATGGGTCCATCCTGACTTAAAGGTGAACGGTAACGGAGTGGAGGGATCAGGTCAACAAGGTGAAGACATGAATCGCGAAGAATCGCCGGGAATATTCACCGCCGCTTGCGGCGTAGCGCCATCAGCGCGGCAACTTCATGCATTACGATAGGTGCCATGTCCACACCATCCCCTGCCAGCGCCGGTAGTTTAATTCGATGGACTGGCCTGCTCGCCGGACCACTGCTCGCACTGCTGGCTTATTTTTTTCTGCCGGAGCAGTACGCCGGCAACGAAGGCAAATCGATTGCGTTCACCGCCGCCGGCCGGGCGACGCTGGCAATGATGATCTGGATGGCGACGTGGTGGCTCACCGAAGCGGTGGATATTGAAGTGACCGCGCTGCTGCCGCTGGCGACGTTTGGACTCTTTGGCATTGCGTCTATGAAAGCGGCAGCTGCGCCTTATGCCGACGATACGATTTTTCTTTTCATGGGCGGATTTCTGCTGGCGCTCGCGATGCAGCGGTGGGGTCTGGACAAACGCATCGCCCTCATCACGCTTGCCGCCGTCGGCACCAAACCCGCGAGCATGGTCGCCGGCTTCATGATCGCCACCGGCCTGCTCTCCGCCTTCGTCTCCAACACCGCCACTGCCGCGATGATGATGCCCATCGCCATGAGCGTCATCGCACTCATCGAACATCAGACCCAAACCTCGGCTGAAAATGAATCTCCTAGCGCAAGCGAAATCCATCGTCGCGATATGAAGCATCTTTCTCTCGCGCTGCTCTTGGGTATCGCCTACAGCGCATCGATTGCTGGCATCGCCACCATCATCGGCACGCCGCCCAATGTCATCCTCATTGGTTTTCTCAAGGATAAAATCGAAGAAAAATACCGCATCGATATCAGCTTCTATCAGTGGCTCAAGATCGGCGTTCCACTGACGCTGGTCTTTCTGCCCATCGTCTGGCTGGTGCTGACCAAGTTTCTTTTTCCGGTGAAGATGAAGTCCATCGAAGGTGGCCGGGAGCTGATCGATCGCGAGTATCGCAAGCTGGGCAAACCCAATCGCGGCGAATGGATCACCTTCATCGTGTTCATGTGTACGGCGATTCTCTGGATCACTCGGCCGTGGCTGAGCAAACTCGGCTGGGGCGAAGGCGATGCTCGTATGTTGCCGCTCAAAGGTCTCAGCGATGCGGGCATTGCGATGCTTGCGGGGCTGGTGCTTTTCGTGACGCCGGTCAACCGATCGCAGCGAGAGTTCACCATGAACTGGCAGACCGCTGTGAAACTACCTTGGGGCATTCTGATTCTTTTTGGTGGCGGGCTGAGTCTCGCGGCTGCGGTGCAAGCCAACGGCGTAGCGCAATTCATCGGCAGCCAGGCGACGATCTTTCAAGGGGCATCGCCTCTGGTCATCGTGCTCGTCATCACCACGATGGTCATCTTCCTGACGGAACTCACATCCAACACCGCCACGACTGCGGCGCTGCTCCCCGTGATGGCAGCACTGGCACCGGGGCTGGGCGTGCATCCTTATCTGCTCGTCTTTCCCACCGCCATCGCTGCAAGCTGCGCCTTCATGTTGCCCGTAGCCACGCCGCCTAACGCAATCGTCTTTGCTTCGGGGCATGTGACTATTCCGCAGATGTGCAAAGCAGGCATCTGGCTCAACATCATCGGCGTGCTGCTCGTCACTCTGCTGACGATGATTGTGCTCGGGCCGGTGCTGGGGGTGGAGTTGTACTGATGAAAAATGGATCAGGGGAACCGGGCCCTTCGGGCCCGCGCTAAACGGCGGATTGTGCGTCCCCGATTTCTGTCCCCTGTCCCCTGTCCCCTGTCTCCTGTCCTCTGTCCTTTCTCCGCCTTTTCTGCTCTAATTTCGCCCCATGAAACAGCAGGCATTCGAGCTCGATCACAACGGCCAGATGATACGTGGCATGTCGTATCAGCCTGCGCGCTCTACGCGCCATCCCACGGTCATCTTCCTGCATGGCTTCACCGGTCAGCGCATTGAGAACGGCTTCATGTTTGTGAAACTCAGCCGGGCGCTGGCCGAGGCTGGCATCGCGGCCATCACTTTCGATTTCATCAACTCCGGCGAGTCCGATGGTTGCTTCGATCAGATGCTCGTGACGCAGCAGCTCGCCGATGTTCTGCGCGTCACCGAATGGGCACAGCGGCAGCCTTTCGTCGATCGCGCTCGTCTGGGGCTGCTCGGGTTCAGCCTCGGCGGCATGCTCGCCAGTTGTGCCTCTGCTCGCATGGATAGTTTCAAGTCACTGGCCCTGCTTGCCCCCACCACCGAACAGAACATCTGCCGCCACGCCAAGCGCGAAGGCCAGAGCGATGCCTGTTCGATCACCTTTGGCCCGCACTGTCTTCACCCCAAATTCTTCGACGATGTCATCACACTCAATTCCGTCCGCGATGTGATCAAGCACCCGCGCCCCACACTCGTGGTGCAAGGCACCGAAGACAAAGCGGTGCCAGCAGAAGTGTCGCAGCACTTTATTGATGCCATGAAAAAGGCGGAGATTCAGTGCGAAGTGAAACTCATCGAAGGGGCCGATCATCCATTCGCTCATCCCGCGTGGCGACATCAGCTTCAGAGCAGCGTGGTCGATTGGTTCAAGCGAACGCTTTCGCGCTGATAAAGCTGCATGTGTTTATGTGGCACTGGCAGGCCGTTGCTCTGAGCGGTTTGCCAGTGGCGAATCAGAACACGCAAACTAAATCACCACTGGCAAACCCGTCCAGAGCGATGGCCTGCCAGTGCCACGCGTCATGCATTTATTTCACGACTTGCCCGGCTTCTTGAATCCATATTTCTTCACGCGGTAGCGCATGTGATCGCGCGAGATGCCCAGTTGCCTTGCCGCTTCAGATTGATTCCAGTTGGCGGCGCTGAGTGCTTGCAACAGCAGTGCGCGTTCGTGTCCTTCGAGCTTTGAGCCTGTCGCTGAATCAGCTTCCGCCTTGTCGCCATTGCCATGAACTTCCTTCACGCTCGTGCTGCAATGCGAACCCACTTCACGCGGCAGATCATCGACAGTGATCGACGAACCCGCCAGCAGCGTGCTGCGCTCGATCACATTGCGAAGCTCTCGGATATTGCCCGGCCAACTGTATTGCATGAGACAACTCATCGCCGCCTCGGTGATCGTCGGAGCCTGCACACCCAGACTGGGCACGACCTGCCGAATGAAGTGATTCACCAGCAGCGGGATATCTTCGACGCGTTCGCGCAGCGGCGGCAGCACGATGGGGAACACGTTGAGCCGATAGTAGAGATCATTGCGGAATCGGCCAGCTTCCATCTCTTTGGATAGATCGCGATTGGTCGCGGCGATGATGCGCACATCGCAGGTCTGCGTCTGAGTTCCGCCGACGCGCACGAATTGCTGCTCCTGCAAAACGCGCAGCAGCTTCACCTGCGTCGATGGATTCATCTCACCCAGTTCATCGAGAAAGAACGTGCCGCCGTCGGCCAGTTCAAACCGCCCCATCTTGCGTTCCACCGCGCCGGTGAACGCGCCTTTCTCGTGGCCGAAGAGTTCGCTTTCCAAAAGCGTCTCGGGCAGTGCTGCACAGTTGAGCGCGATAAAAGGCTTGTCGCGTCTGTCAGAAAGATTGTGCACACTGCGGGCGACGAGTTCTTTGCCCGTTCCGGTCTCGCCGGTGATGAGTACGGTTGCCCTGCTCTTGGCGACCTTGCTGCACAGTTCGTGCACGCGCCGAATCACCGGCGATTCGCCGACGATCAGCGGCGCAGGCATCGACTCGCGCAGGCCACGATTATCACGGCTCACGCGATCGTACGCCTGTGCATTGCGCGTCGCTGCTGCTGCGATGTTGGCAAAGAATCGCAGCACATCCAGATCGTTCTCGCTGAAGTTCACACGATTCTGCGGGTTGATCACTTCCACCACACCGATGATCACATCGCGATCAATCAAGGGTGCCGCCATCAGCGCCCGCGTCTGCGTGTTGGTCTTGGCATCGATGCCTGGAAAAAAATTGCTGTTCTGTTTCACATCATCAACGCGCACCGCTCGCCCTGTGCGCGCCACCTGGCCGGCGATGCCTTGATTCGCCTGAATGCGCACGCCCAGCAGTTGCCGATCCGCAGGCCCCACCACGATCTTGAAGACCAGTTCATCACGCGAACCGTCCAGCAGCAGCACGCTCGATCCTTCCGCATCGAGCACGACTGCTGCCTGCTCAGCCACCTGCTGGAGAACCTCGTCCAGATTCAGATCGTGATTGATGATTCGGCTGGCCTCGACGAGCGCAAGCATCGTCTTGCGATCCAGCGAAGCCGGGGCCGATGAAGATTTGGATTCGTCGCGTGGAGTCATGCAGACATTCAAAAGACCACCAGCCAGCACAGCGATACAACGGACAATCCTATTCCAATCGAGGTGAGTCAGGCAAGGCGGTTGGGGAGCGAAGGAGCGAAGCCGCAAGCGGCTGGGGCCGGCGCATTTGGCTCGTACTCCCCTCCCTTCCAGGGAGGGGCGGGGGAGGGTTGGATTTTAGATTAACAATAGTGCTGCGTTTCATGCAGTTTTGCCGAGCGCTCGACCCTCCCCTAACCCCTCCCTAGGAAGGAGGGGAATAAGAAAAAGTCATATGCGTTTGCCCTGCGCAAGCGGCGGGGGCTGAGCCGCCCCGCGTCTCCACATCACGCTACAATCTTTCGCCCTTGGAAACCAAGCTTATGTCCAATGAACCCACGACGCCCACGCCTGTTCTCAAGCCGCAGGATGACACGATCAAAGAGACTTTTGAGTCGATTGTGATTGCGTTCATTCTGGCCTTCGTTTTTCGTGCTTACGTGGTTGAGGCTTTTGTGATTCCCACAGGCTCGATGGCGCCCACGCTCTTGGGCGAGCATATGCGGGTTAACTGCGATCAGTGCGGGTATCACTTCAAGGTGGAGACGCCTTCGCCGCCGGACAAGACGTTTGGCGTACCCGCCGATGGCCGCAAGATTCTGGCGGATATCACCTACCGCTGTCCGATGTGTCGCCACGATCAGCTCATGCCCAAGCTCAGCCAGATCAGCTCAGGCGATCGCATTCTGGTTCACAAATATCTTTACAGCATCAACGAACCGCAGCGGTGGGATGTGGTCGTGTTCAAAGCGCCGCACAAGCCACAGATCAATTACATCAAAAGACTCATCGGCCTGCCTTCGCAGGACACGATGATTCTCGAAGGCAACATTTACTACAACGCCTCGCCCGGCGACGAATCGAAGTGGCAAATCGCCCGCAAGACCGATCCGCAAGAAAATCGCCACGCGGAGAAGGTGCAGCGAGTAGCCTGGCAACCGATTCATCACACGCAGTATGTGCCGCTGGATTTTCCGACGGTTGATCGCTGGCGCTCGCCTTGGGTCATTGAGTCGCCCAAGGATGCTACTGCTTCCGCATGGAAGCGCATCGATGAGAGCAGCAGCGAACTGGACCCGCGCGGCGGCATCGAGTTTAAGACCGCTGATGCCAGCGCGATGCGGTTCGCTTTTCCCCGTGTGTATGACGGCCGAACCGCTGGCTTTTTTCCGTATGGGCAAGGCTTCAACGATCAGATGCGCGCGCCAATGGTGCCTGTCGAGGATGTGCGCATCGCCGCCGCCATCGAAGCCAAACAGGCGGGCTTTGAAGTGAACCTTCAGACCACCGCGCGCCTTGACGACAAGACTGGCACCACGCACGCACTGACGCTCACCATCGATGCCGCCGGCAACGCGACGCTCTCGCGCAGCGATGTACCTACGCCCATTGAAACTGTGAACATCGGTGCCTTCGAGCCTGGTGTCACCCGGCTTGTCGAGTTCTGGTACGTCGATCAGGAAGCTTCGCTCTGGATCGATGGCAAGCGCGTGCTCGTGAAACAATTTGACGACATTCAGTACGTCGATCTGATGAAGCGCCCGATGGCGTTTGTGAAGTTTGAGAATGCGATGATGGCGCAGCAGCACGAGATGCGCGATGACAACGGACGGCAGTCGAATCTGAGCGTGCCTGTGGTGAAGGTCAACTTCAAAGGCAGCCCGGTCACGTTTCATCGCATCGAACTGGACCGCGATCTGTACTACACCGCCACTGGCGATATGTACCGTCCGGGCAAAGGCGTGATCATCAAGAATGAAGACGCTTCCACGCTCTTCGGAGAGCCGGCGCATTTGAAGGCTGATGAGTTTTTCTGCCTCGGCGACAACAGCCCGTTCAGCTCCGATGGCCGGGCGTGGGTGACGGTTGATCCGTGGGTACTGGCCCGCTCCTTCGCCGACGGCACGAGCGAAGAGCACAGCCACGGCATCGTGCCGCGCCGTCTGATGATGGGCAAAGCGTTCTTCGTTTACTTCCCCTCGCTCATCGGCTCAAGCCCGCAGGCCACGCCGATGTTCCCTGACTTTGGCGAGATGCGGTTGATTCGTTGAGGGGTCAGAGGACAGAGGTCAGAGCACAGAGGTCAAACTCGATCGTGTGGCACTAGCAGGCCCTCGCTCTGGACGGTTTGCCAGTGGTGCTTTCGAGTTTTCTCTAATTCGCCTCGGGCAAACCGCTCAAAGCGGCGGCCTGCCCCTGCCACACACTTTTAATGATGCAGCTTCGAGCGAGATCCGATCAAGTCGCTGCATTGATGTTTGCATCAGGTGGTGTTGTCGGTGCTTTCGCAGTCGCCTGCACTGGCTCGCTCATCTTCTGCGCTCTTGCTTCGAGACTATCGAGCAGCATGATCTTCTGCCAGATGCGGCGGGACATGCCGCCGGCCAGATCTTCGATGTCATCCACCGCGCCAAGCACCACATCATCATCAAAGTCCTGCCCGTAGAGCACGCACACTTTGCTGATGAGCGAAAGCATCTCGCTGCAATAGTCGAGATATCGGCCAAGCTCAAAAGACGTGAGCGACACCTTGGGCGATGATGCGGTCTTGGTGTAGGCACCAAACGTTCGCTCGGGGTCCTTGTCGAGCTGATGCATGTCGATGATGTGAGCCAGGCCACGCAGTTCCGAGATGGCGGCGAGAGCGCGGCTGCGACGGACGCGCCTTTCCATGGTCACCACAAAGAAAATCGCACCGCCCAGAAACACCAGACTGCTAATGCCCGCATCGATGCCTTCGAGCAGTTGCCAGCCATCGGTTTCCAGTTGGAACGAACCGTGGGCAATCAAGTAAAAGATGATCGTCGGAAACGACAGCGCGAGAAGCCAACCGAGCAAACGCAACGGCCAGAACGCACGGCGAAATCCTGCTGCACGCCGAGGCACATCCCTGGCGATCGTCGTAAGTTCCCCCGCCAGTTTGAACAGGCTCGAAGTGGGAAAGCGTTCGCGAATGCGGTTTTCGAGCTGAGCGAGTGTAGCGGCGAGTTTGTCAGCCTTGAGTTGCATGCGGCAACAGTTCCCGGGAGGTTAGATGAGTCTAGCGCGGCCCCATCGCCAGATGCACCGGCTTCGCATAAATCGGCCCGCCTTCGGGGCGAGGAATGCGAACAACCAGCGTGATGGTCGATGAACCGGGCACGTGATCGCCCCACAAGAGCGACATCGCATAGTGCCAGCCGACGATGGATTTGCGGCCCGACTGCGCCATCTGTTTTGCGGAGAAACGCCAGATGTGAAACGGCGTGGCACCACTGATTTCGTTCTCGCGAATCGAGCCTTCGTAAATCACAAACTCTATTTCACCCTGCGTCAGCGCGAAGGCGAGAGGCGTATCGAGGCTATAAAGCCGCAGCTTCAAGGTCACACCATCGGGCCCAGGTTTGTCATCCAATTGAGCAGCCGAGGGAAACGATTCGAGTTCCATCTTGTCCACGCGCGGCAGCGGCGTGACCACCGGCGCATCAGAACGCACACCCGGAGTAGCGACATTGGGCATGCCCGGTTTGACGGAAGTGATGGGGCCATTGTCCTGCGGCTGCGAAGGATCATTCGTCGAAACCGAAGGCGATTTCGCTTTGCCAGGATCCGTCGATTCGCAGGCGACCATCGCCAACCCCGCAAAGAGCACAAGCGTAATCAGGTGGCGAAAAGAGGACATGGTGCAACTCCAGAAAAACGAAAAGTAAAGCAAGTGCAATATCGTAGCGATGATCGACCGGAAGAACCTGCGAAAAAGGCCGGGGCAAGTCACACATCATCGTGACTTACACCGGCCTTGGCTTGCCTCATAAAAATCGCATCAGCGCGTCGCGGTCAGTGCGGCATCGTAGCGAGGCGAGGCTGAGGTCTGCCGTTTGCCTGTCGGATCACTCACGCCAAAATCCGCAGGGGCTGTGGGCTTTTTCACTTCACCCGAAGGCTTAGCCGGTGCTGCTGGTGCGGTGTTGTCTCGCAGTGGGCCGTTGCCGTTGAAGGGAATATCAACAGCCTTGCCCGCATCTTCGAGCTTGAGCTTCTTCATCATCTCCAGACGTTCCCTCTCAAACTTGGTGATCTCCTCAGCATCGCCCGGCTTGTAGAGCACGCGCGGCGTGAGAATGATCAGAAGCTCCGTGCGATTCTTTTTCTTCGACGTGTTCTTGAACGCCTCGCCCAAGATCGGAATATCACCCAGGATCGGCACCTTGCTCTCGCGATGTTCATCGCTGCTGGTGATGAGCCCGCCGATCACGATCGTGTGGCCATCCTGCACGGTGACTTTCGTCTCGGCAGATCGGCTGTTGATGATCGGAGCAGAGACCGCTTCAGACACCTGTACACTCGAAGTGGAGAGCGAGCTGATTTCCGGGCGCACATCCATATTCACAAAACCATCATCACTGATGCGGGCCACCACGTTGAGCAGAATGCCGACATCCTGATACTGAATCGTGTTGACCACATTGCCCGTATCACTGACTTGACTGTTGGTGACAAAGGGCACGCGCTGGCCGACGTTGATGTTCGCCGGCTGATTGTCGCTGGCGAGAATTTGTGGACGGCTGAGCACTTCCAGCTTGCCCTGACTTTGCAGCGCTCGCAGGAAGAAGGTCAGATCGCCACCAGTGACCGCAACGCCCAATCCACCGAACTGATTGAAGGCCTGCTGAATGCCAAAGTCTGTACCGGCAGTCACAGTGTTCTCACCGATCTTGCCTTGATACTGCCATTCAAAGCCGAGGTCAGTGCCATCATCGAGTGTGACTTCCGCCAGCAGAACCTGAATCAGAACCTGTGGCTTGGGATCATCGAGCTTACTGACCATCGCCTTGACCTGATCAAAATAGCGCGGGCTGGCTGAGATCAGAATCGTATTGGATGAAGGCTCCGCAATGATGGAAACATCCTGCTCGGCCAGTCGCTGCGCGGAGCCGATCTTGTCAGTGCCCAGCGTAGCGGTCATTCGCTGACGCTCTTGATCGAGGAAGCCGGAGATGGCGGTTTCGATGTCGAGAGCCTGGCCGTTGCGAAGGCGGATGATTTCCGTCTTGCGTTCGAGGGCCGGGCTTTCATCGAGTTCAGCGATGACCTGTGAAGCGAGGGCGACATGGCGTGTGCCGCCGCCGACGAAGAGGCTGTTGGTGCGGGTATCGACAGTGACGCGAAGCGAGTCCTGTTCCGCAGTGCCAAAGGGAGCTGAGGCGTCGGTGGAGCCCACGCCGCCCGCGCTGACAAGCGAACGATTAACGAGGGTGTATTCGACAGCTTTGGGATTAGATCCTTCGGCAGCTTCAAGTTTGAAAAGCTGCGTCAGAATATCTGCTGTGCGTGTCGCATCAGCGTTGACCAGCTTGAACATTTGAATCTCGGCCTTCTTGGGCGTGGTCTGATCCAGGCTCTTGATGAGGCGAGTGAGCAGCGGCATGTAATCAAGAGGAGCGGAGACGACGAGCATATTGCTGCGTTTGTCAGCGCTGATCATCACGCCTTCCTGCACCGCTTGTGCGACGACTTCCTTACCGGTGCTGCTGGTGTCGAGGAACTGCAGCACGGTCTGACGCGCGGTGGCGGCGCCGCCTACGCCTGCTGTCTTGGTGGGATCGGTCGGAGCTTTGGTGAGCACTTCGTTGAGCAGCGCTGCCAGTTCGGTGGCATCAGCATGTTGCAGGACGAAGGGGCGAATCTCGGTGACGCGCGTGGTGGTGTGCGTGTCGAGCTGTTTGATGAGGCCGGCGATGCGTTCGAGGTCGGCTACGCCTGCGGAGACGATGATCGCGTTTAGCCGTTCATCGACACTGATGGAGACGCCGCCGGTGACGCCGGTGGTCGCGTTGCCCCCTGCATTGCCGCCGGTGGTGCCAGTCCCTGCATCGTTGGCATAAAGACCGCGAAGCGTGGTGGCCACCTGCAAGGCATCGCCCTTTTGCAGCGGGAACATGCGAACGGTTGTGGTCAGATCCTTGGGCTTGATATCAAGCTGCTTGATCAGGCCTTCGGCGATGAGCATGTCTTCGGCGCTGGCACCGACGACCAGTGCGTTGCTGCGGCTGTCGGCCAGAATCGTCACGGCATCCTTGGTCGTGCCTCGCACATAGCGGGCATCGAACAAGCTTTTGAGCATCGGCTGAATCGCGTTGGCGGTGGCCTGCTTGAGTTCAAACACGCGGAACTCACTGGCGTTAGTCCCACCTTGCACATCGAGTTGTTTCAGCATGGCTTCGACCGCTGCGAAACTTTCCTTGCTGCCCGCCACCAGCAGCGTGTTGGTTCGTGCATCGGGAATGATGCTGACTGTCAGAGCGCGGGCTGCTGCACCATCGGGTGATGCAGAAGACTCAGCCGTCTTCTTCTTGTCGAAGAAATCCTGCAGCGTCGGGGCCAGTCGGGTAGCGTCGGCGAACTTGACGACATACATGCGAACATCGCCGAGGAGTCCAAAATCTTTGCCCGAGTCGATCTGCTTGATGATCTCATCGATCACCGCAAAGTTTTCCTTACTCGCCGAGACGATCAGCACATTGGTGCGGCTATCGACTTCAATGGAAACCTTATCGCGCGCGGCAGCCACCTGATTAGCACCAGTGGTCGTCGGCGCGCCGGGCTTGACGAAGCCTTGCGTCGCCAGGCTCTTGAGCATTTCGCTGACGCGGGTCGCATCGGAATTGGTCAGCACATACATGCGAACCACACCCGTCTGCGGCGGCGGTTCGATATCGACCTTCGTCAGTAGGCTTTCGATGAGTGCGAGATTTTCTTTGCTGGCCGAGATGATCAGTGCATTGGAGAGCGCATCAGTTTCGATGCTCACCTGATCCTGCGGCGCGGCAGCCTGGCCCTGCACCGTGGAGGCGGTAAGACGCGCTTGCATGAGGCGCTGAATCGACGGGCCGACGATGCCTGCATCATTGTGCTTCATGCCGACCACGAAGAGGCCCACGGCTGGGTCCGTGATCTTCACATCCATCTTCGTGAGCAGGCCGGTGAGAACTTTCGTGTCATCCGCGTTAGCGGCGACGACCAGCGAATTGCTGCGAAGATCAGGCAAAATGATCGGCTTTTGCCGTTGCACATCCGGTGTCGCCGCGGCGGCATAGCGCTGCGTGAAAAGCTGCGTCAGGGTCGTACTCAGGTTGCCTGCGTTGGCTTCCTTGAGCGCGAAGATCTGAATCTGCCCGCTCAGCGCCGGGCCAGCTTCATCGATTTGAAGTGCGATGGATTCGACCAGCTTAAAGCCTTCGGGTGAGCCGCCCACTAAGAGCGAATTGCTGCGAGCATCGGCGACGACCATCATCTTGAGTGATTCGGCATCAGCGACACCCAGCGAGGTCTGCCTCGCGACGCGCTCATCCATCGCCTGTTGAAGCACTGGTGCGATTGCGGTGGCCTCAGCGTTCTTGAGCTTGATGAGTTTGATTTCCTTAAGCTCGATCGGATTCTTCTTATCGAGTTGGCGGGTCATCGCATCGATCACGATGAAAGTCTTGTCGCTTGCCGAGATGATCAGCGCGTTGGTGCGGGTATCCACAGCGACAGTGGGGATATCGATCTCGCGGACATCCTTGGCGTTCTGGCCGGTGTAGAGCGAATCGATCACGGTCTTGAGGCGCGTGGCATCGGCGTTTTCCAAGGGCATGAAACGCACCAGATTCGCAGCGCCAGCGCCAGGCAGATCGAGCGACTTGATCACATCGGAAATCAGCGGCATCACATCGCTGCGAGCGGCAACGACCAGCGTCTGCGTCGAGTCATCAGGGCGAATCGTCAGAGCAGCGCGGCTCTTGGCGGTTTCGCTATCGACCGTCTTGCCATCATCAAGCACCTTGCGAAGGCGCGTGACCTGCGTCTTGACGCCTTCGATGCCGGTGGCGTTTGCACCGCCACCACCTTGGGCCTGTTCCGCGAAGACTTCCGAAAGCATCGGAGCCAGCGTTGAAGCGCGGGCGTGTTTGAGCGGGAAGAGTTTTACTTCGGTAACGAACTTCGAAGACTCGCGGTCCAGATCCTTGGTGATCTGCAAAGCAAGAGCGAGCGTTTCTTCACGGCCAGAGAGCACGAGCATATTCGTACGAGCATCGAAAGAAACATTGAGCGGATTGACCAGGGCCTTGCCTTCGCCCTCAGCAGGCTCAGCTTTGCCCGCGACAGGTGTGCCCTGTTTGCCGGCGAGTTTGAGCGAGCCTTGTGTGAAAATTTCACTCAGGGTCCTCGCGACTGCTTCTGCATCGGCGACCTTCAGGTGAACGAGTTCCACCTTCAGCGCATCCGTCAGCGGCACGCGATCCATCATTTCAATCAGTGCGACAAGGCCCTTGAGATTGTCTGGCGTAGAGGAAACCAGCAGCGCGTTGCTGCCTTGCTCACCCGCCTGGAGCGGATCAGCAGTGACCTTGATCGGCTTGGTCAGATCAAGCTCAATCGCTTTCTTGCCGGTGGCGTCCATCACCTTGAGTACGCGCACATGTTCCTGAAGCGCGCGGGCTTCGGGTGTGACAATCGTGGCATCAGCGGGACGCAGCATGCTGTTGAGCACGGTGGCCATGCGAGTGGCATCGGAGCGCTTGAGCTGTACGATCATCACCTCGGCGGTTTCGTTGGCCGGGGCGGTGTCGAGCAGATTCACGATCTTGCCGATCTCGTCGAACATCGATGCCTTGGCGGTGACGATGAGCGACTTAGTGCGCTCATCGGCCTGCACATCAGCGCCGCCATCCTGTCGAACAGAGGTGGCCTTATCGAGCAGTTGCTTCATCAGCGGCAGAATCTTCGTCGGCGAAGTGTTCTTCACCTGATAGATGCGGAATTCCACCTGCGGCGTGACTTCCTTGTTATCAAGCTGAGCAACGAGCGCTTCCACTTCGGGCATCTTCGTCGGCGAAGCAGTGACGACCAGCGCCTGCGTTCCTGCAAGTGCAGTGACCGCGACGCGCTCATCCTGATTTTGCAGGTTGGTCACGCTTTGCAGGTACATCTGATTGAGCATCGTGGCGAGGCGGATGTTGTCCGCGTTCTTGACGATGATCACTTTCGCCTGACGCTTGGAAGCCTTGGCGGCTTCATCCATCGCGGCAGCGAGCTTCACGATGGCTTCGTAATCAGCATCGTTGGAGTTGATGAGGACCGACTTCTGCTGCGGAAGCGGTGTCGCTGTGACGCGGCCGCTCTCGGTGGTCGCACCCGTAGAGGAACTGCCACCCATATCCGAGCGTGGCCCGCCAGCAGGTGCGCCACCGCGCGGGCCGCCGCCTTGATTACCACCGCCGCGCTGACCGCCGCCGGGTTGGAAACCTTGATTGCCACCGGGCTGGACGCCTTGATTCCCGCCCTGATTTCCGCCACGATTTCCTGCGTTGCCTTGGTTGTTGCCGGTGTTTGCGTTGTTCTGCTGACTGTTCACGGCATCAGGTGTGCCGCCGTAGATGGAATAGATGACACGTTGAAACTCGCTGGGGTCAGCGTGCTGAAGATTGACGACACGAAGCTGGCCGCGCTGAGGCGTGACCAGTTCGAGATGGCCGATGGTGAAGCGAAGCTGGGTCTGCATCGCGGGGCTGCCGACGATAATGACCGAGTTGCTGCGGGCATCAGCAGAGACGGCAAACTTCTCGCTGCTCGCGCCGGATTTTCCGATCTGCGAGAGCGTGACTTTCTGGAAGAGTTCGTTGACCGTCGCGGCAATTTGAACAGCGTCGCCGTTGGTGATGGGCACGATGGCGATGCCGGTTTCATCAGCGCCTTTGGCGACGTCGATGTCGTTGGCCAGCTTCTTCATGCGCGTGACTTCGGAAGCAGGGCCGGCAAAAGAAATCACACCCGTGGAGGCATCGCCGGCGATAGTCACTTCGCTGCCGCGCTGCTGTGCACCACGGCCGCCGCCCACCACACTGCCAGTGGCAATCTTCTGAAGCATTGACGCCATGCTCACAGCTTCGCCGTTTTTCACCACATAAAAATCATTGCCTTGGCCCGAGCGCGATTCGTTATCGAGGCTGGCCACGAGCAGCGCGACCTTGGCGTGGTTGTCTTCGCTGGCGGTGACGATGATGGCGTTGGAGTCAGGCTCAGCAACGATGATGACGCGCTGCACCGGGTCAGCGGGTGCGCCACCGGTGAGGCGATTTGCGCCCCCGGCGGCTGGAGCAGAGACAGTGTTGGCAAACGAATCGGTCAGCGCGGCGGCGATGGCCTGAGCGCGGGCGTGTTTGAGTTGGATGATGCGCTGGGTGAGCATGCCTGCGGGGCTGGCAACATCGAGCTGCATCGCCATTTCTTTGATCTTGGTGAAGCTCTGTTCATCGGCGCGGATCATGAGCATCTTCGAATCGCGATCGCCTTCGATCACAATCGGCTGACGCTGATTGTTGAGGCCGGAGAAATTCCGCCCGCCAATATTCTGCTGCTGATTGGCGAAGACTTTATTGAGCACACCCGCAACACTGATCGCGTCCGCATTCTTGAGCGACACCAGTTGCACCGGCTGAGCGCTGGCGACGGCAATATCAATTTCTTCGATCAGCTTGCCGATCTGTTCGTGCTGCTCTTTGGTAGCGCGAATGACAAGCGAATTGCTCGACGTATCCGCCGTGATGCGAAGAGCGGTGGAAGCAGCGACGGAAGCGCCGGGGGTATTAGCGACAGTGGTGCCGCCGCCGCGCGGATTGCGGAGCAGACGCATGGCAGCGCTGTTGGCGTTGAGCGCGCCGCTGCCGGAACCATCGGAGGAGAGCATCGTGTTGAGCGTGTTGGAAACGCTCGAAGCCTCGGCATTATTGATGCGATAAACCTTGATGAGCAGTTCATCGCCAGGCTGCGATTTTTCAATCTCGCCGATGACCTGCGCGATCATGGTGTGCTGATCAGGCGAAGCCGAAACGATAATCGTATTCGCACCGGCATCCGCAGTGATCACCACACGGCCAGCACCGGCAGCGCCAGCGCCAGTCAGCAGCGGCGCGAAGACCGAGCGAAGATTGGAGACTGTGGAATTAAGATCGGCATGCTTGATCGGATACATGCGCACAGCGGGGACGGAGGTCGTGGCTGCCGACTGATCGATTTCCTGAATGATCTCGGCGATGATTCCCATCGCAGCGCCAGGAGCGGCAACGACAATCGAGTTCGTCTGCGCGTTGGAGCCGATGGAGAGCACCGAGGCCATATCGACCGGCTCTTTGCTGCCGGTGGCATCCTGGATTTCTTTTTCGAGCTTGCTCTGAATCAGGATGCCGCGTGCAGTGGACGAGGCGCCGGTGCGCTTGGCGACGAACATTTCATTGAGGTTCGATGCGACTTCGCGGGCATCGGTGTTTTTAAGAACGAAGACGCGCACTTCGCTGGCAAGTGTGGTGGTGGTGTCGATCTGCTTGATGACGGTTTCGACGAGGTCGAGATCCGCAGGCTTGCCGCGTGCGATGATGCGATTGGTGCGACGATCAGCGACGAGGATGACGGTGGGAGGAACCTGCTGCTGCTGCTGCGTGCGCTGGTTGCCGCGCTGAGTGGTTTGCGCGTTGCCGCCGGTGTTGCCGCCGGCTGCATTGCCCGCCGTGTTACCGCCGCGCGTGCCTCTGCCAGCGCGGCCGCCATCATCTTCACCACCGGCACTATTGCCACCAGGGAACTGGCCACCCATCTGCTGCATGAGCTGCTGCTGCATCATCTGAAACAGTTGCTGCTGCTGGGCGTTGCCGCCTTGCAGTTGCTGTTGCTGCTGGAGAAATTTCGGATTGAAGAGGCTGTTGAGAATCTGCGTGAGCACTTCCGGATCGCTGTGTTTCACAGTGAAAACGCGGAAATCCATGTCGCCGTCGGTGGCGCTGGGATCGGAGAACTGCGTGATGAGCAGTTGCATCTCGGCAATCTGCTTACGCGTGCCGGAGATGATCAGCGAGTTGGTCGCTTCATCCACCGCGATGACCACATCAGGCACCGGCTCGCCTGCTTTGGGTTCGGGTAATTCAACTGTCTTGACCGTGGGATCAGCGGCTGCGGCAATGAATTCGGCTGACGCCAGCGCCGTCGAAAGTAGTGTCGCTTCGAGATCGACCATCATGTCGCCCGACACATCCAGCGCCAGATCGTTCATGTTCATCGGCGCATCGAGGCGAGCGCCGGGCTTGCTATCTTCCTTCTTTGGCTGCGGCGCAGGCTCGGGCATCGGCATCGGCGCAGGCTCGACCTTGATGCCTTCGGGAATCTTCTCGGTGATGATCACCTTGCTCGGACTTGTCTGCTGATAGACCGTCTTGAGCATCTCCGCCATCTTCTTGGCGCTTTGCTGCTTCATCGGCACCACAACAAACTGCCGGCTGGTGTCTTCGACCTGAGCTTTATCAACCTTGGTGATGTGCGCCGAGATCAGCTTCATGTCCGCTTCTTTGGCGATGACTGTCACCGAACTGGTGAAGTAATCCGGCGAGATCACCGGCTTATCCGTCTTGCGATCAGCGAACAAATCCGCAAGCTGCGTCGCAATCACATCCGCATCGGCATTCACCAAAGTGAAATATTCCGTCTGACGCTCGGGCTGCGATTCATCCAGCTGCGCGAGCAGTTCCTCCACAAGTGTGAAGTAGCTGGCGGTCGTCGATACGACGAGACTGTTGGTGCGCTCGTCTGCAGCAGCGCTGAAGGGCGGCGGTTCGATGCCTTTGAGCTTGTCGTTCTGCTGAGCAATGATACTGCGAAAGAGTGCTTCGACAGTTTTGGATAATGCCGCCGCATCGCCGTTGTTCAGGCGATAGATTTTCATCTGCGTGCTGCCGGGCTTGCTCTCGGAATCGAGGCGGTTGATGAGCTTGATTGCCTCGGCCACCTGCTCGGCGCTGCCGCGAATCAGGACACTGTTGGAATTAGGCTCAGCCGTGACGGAGAAGGATTCCTCTTGGGCGCCTGGCGCAACTTTGACTGCCGTGCGCTTGGCTTCGAAGATCGAGCTGACTGCGGCAGCCATGCTGGTGGCCTGGGCGTTGCGAAGCTGCACAACCTGAATAGTCGCCGTCTTGGAAGCTTCGGGATCATCGAAGGTCTTGATGAGTTCTGCTGCCAGCGCGTGTTTTTCAGGCGAGCCTTGGATGATGATGTCATTGGTCGCCGCCAGCGCAGCGACGCGCACTGAGGCAGGCTCTTTGCCGCGAGCGACGGCAGTAGCGCCATTGCCGACAGGTGCGTCAACGAGCATCGATTCAATCACCGGCACCACATCACCAGCCTTAGCGTGCTTGAGGCGATAGGTGCGGGTCATGGTGACATCATCAAGGCGTTCCATCACTTCCTTGATCACTTTTTCGATCTGCTCGAACTGTGCAGCCGTGGCGGAAGCGATGAGCTGATTGGCGTTGGTGTCGGCATCAAAGCGCGGCGGCAGGTCAGCGCCGGGGACAGCTTTGGGATCAGCGGGGAACATGCGGGTGAGGACGCCGGCCAGTTCTTTCGCATTGGATTTGGTCAGCGGATAAGTACGAATCTGCTGCGCCGCGGAGCCGTCGGCTTTGTCCATGGTGGCGATGATCTGCGCGATCTGTTCGATCTTCTGCTTGGGCGCATCGACGATGAGCATGCGATCGCCCGGCGCTGCTGCGATGATGACGCGCTCGTTGATATCAGAGCCAGTCCCCTTGACCGGCTGCGTGTGAAGCTGCGTGAGCATGGGCACCATCGCCGACGCGGAGACATGCGTCAGTGCAATCGTGCGCTGCTCGCGGGCATTGGTCAGCGTCTTTTCATCCAACGAGGCGATGAGTGTTTCGACCATCTTTCGCTGCGATTCAGCAGCGCGGACCAGCACTGTGTTGGTCGCCACATCAGCGGTGACAGCGATCGGGCTCGCCTTCATCGCCGGGTCTTTGGCGAGCATTTCGTTGAGCGTCTGCGCCACGCTGGCGGCATCGGCGCTCTTGAGGGTGACGATCTGAATCGGATCGACTTTCTCGGTCGCTTCGATGTCCAGCCGTGCGATCATGTCGGCAATCGAAGCCTGATCAGATTCGGCGGCGGAGATGATGATGCTGTTGTTGCGCTCGGAAGGCGTGATGATGATCGGCGTGTCGGTGGATGCTGCCGGCGTCACTGCGAGCGATGACGCTTTGATCTTGACTCGCGCTGCTGTCGCGCCATGGACGTAGATCGTCTGAAGCGTCGTCGCCAGTTCCAGGGCCTTGGCGTGCTTGAGAGTGATGATGCTCGTCACTGGCGTATTGGTCGGCACTGAAGCCGCCTGAATTTCTTCCATCAGCTTCTTCACCGCAGCCCACTGCTTGGGCGCGGCAGAAACGATCACGCTGTTGCTCGCAACGATCGGCATGATCGTCGGCAGCAGCGCGGGTGAGGCGTTCTTGCCAAACTGCTGCGCGTACATTGTCGAGAGCGTCGCGGCGACCTGCGTCGCATCGGCATCCTTGAGCGTGACGACGTGAATCTCTTTCACCTCATCTTCCGAAGGCTTATCCACATCAGCAATGATCTTCGCAGCATTCTCCAGCACGGAGGGCGTGCCTGAAACATAGATGACATTGGCGTTGACATCGGCAGTGACGGCGATGTTGCCGACGGTGCGCTCGCCGCGCGTGTCACGAGGCGAGAGCACAGCACGAAGCACTTCGATGATAGAAGCAGCCTGTGTGTTCTTGAGCGGGAAGGCACGGACACCGTTGAGATCCTTCACGGATTTGTCGAGGCTCTCGATGAGCTTGGCGATCATCGCCATGTCTTCGATGCCGGCCCGAACGAGCACGGAGTTCATACTCGAATCGCCATAGACATAGATCGGCTTGCCACCTGAACCGCTGCGGCTGGAGCTGCTGGAACTTCCGACAATCGTGCGAATCGCCTCAGCCACATCACGGGCAGCAGCCGTCTTGAGGGCAAAACTCTGCACCGGATCACCCGCATCGGGGTTCTCCGAATCAACCATCAATACCAGTTGGTCAGCCATCTCGAGCATGTCTTTGGTGCCGCGCAGAATCAGCAGATTAGAGCGGTCATCAGCGGATGCGAGAATGATCGACTCGCTACCGCGTGAAGAGGAAGAGGTAGAGGATGAAGTTCGGCTTTCGCCGCCTTCGCTCCGCTTTCCGCTGACGCGCAGGAGGTTGTTGATGATGTTGGCTGCGTTGCTCGCCGCAGCGCGCTTGAGCTGATAGGACTTCATATCCAGCTTTGCTTCTTCATCCGCCTTCAAATCCAACATGGCCAGCACATCGCGCACGCGCTTGGTGTTGCGATAGGTGTCGGTGAGCAGGATGCCCTTGCCACGCGCTAGCGGAGCGATGCGACCAAAGACATTGACCATCGGCACGATGGCCTTGGAAGCGGTCTCGACATCCATGTGATGGACGGGCAGCACGACGGTGATGACTTCGCCGGGGCGAACCTTAAGGCCCTCAGCTTCGTCCAAGCCCGAGAGAATTTTCACACCCGCGTTGGTGGGCAGATCGCTGACAGAGACCAGACGAAGGAAGCGACCATCCTGTTCAGGCAGCAGCATCGAGCCGCGCATGGCGAGGATGAGATTGAGCGTGTCCATCGCCTCGTCGTAGGTGTAAGGCTCGGAGTCGAAGAAGGTGAGCGTGCCTTCGATTTTCAGCTCGCCGATGATCGGCTTGTTGGCCATCTGAGCGAAGCGACGAATCACTTCGGAAAGCTGAATGCCATCGAATTGAAAGCGGATGTTGCGCGCGGTCTTGTCGATGGTTTTACCGGCGCTAGAGTCGGTGACCTTGGGGGTAACTGGCTTGGGATCTGTGACGTTGGAATCAACCGCTTTGGCATCAACCTTGACATCGGCAGCAGGAGGCACAGGCGCAGCATCACCCTTGGCGCTATCCGTGCCCTTGGTCTCTGCGCTTTGCGCAGCCTCCGCGGCAGCCTTGGCCTTTCGCAGCGCAGCCCCATCGTTGCTGTCATCGAGCAGCGCGTTGTTTGCAACAGCACTGGGTAGTGCAGTCGGCGTCGCCAGTGAACAGGTGAGTGAAACAATCAGAGCATTACGGAGCATGACCAGCCTCCTGCACCACCGGACCGCAACCCGACACGGGCGCTGCGACAGTGGTCGTAGATTCCAATTCAGATGATCCAGCCTTATCCAAAACTTCGTTCTTTATTGCTTCGTTCTTCGTCGCGTCGCCGCTTGCGGCTTCGCTCTTGACGCCATCGGGCTTGACACCTTCAGGCTTCTGCGTCCCCGATTCCACCGGCGATGCAGCGGGCTGCTCCGTCGCAGCGGGTGCAATCATGTCACGAAGCGCTGCAGGCAGACGATCACCCGTGAGCAGATACTTATCCGTGACGAGTTGCCCCAGTTCCACCGCCCAGAAACTGTCGCGGCCCACCCGCACAATCGCCCGGCTGTTACTCATCACCAGCGGATTCTTGGGCAGCGGCAGACTGCGATAATCCACCATCACCAGCTCGCCGCCAAGCCAGTTCTCGCCGAGTTTGTAGGTCGTGCTCTTGCCCGATCGGCTGTCGCGCACCACCACTTCCGCCACGTTGTTCCACGTGGGTAAGCCGACCAGTTGATAGGTCGTCGAAGGCGTCGTCGGCGGCGGCGCAGGTGTGTTGTCGTCAGGCTTCTTTACGATGGTCGCAGGCTTGGGCGGCACATACGGCGGCGGCGGCTTCTTGATGTACGGCCTGAAAATGTCGCGGTCGCTGATCAGCGCGTAGCTCTTGCGCTGGGTCGATGTCAGCTTCACTTCATTCATCAGCGACTCGGGCTTGATCTCTTCCGGCGTCACGCCTTCCACCGGCTCAAGCACCAGCGTGGTGAAGCGAGCTTGGAGAGTCAGGTCGGTGCTGGCGGCGATGGGCGACCAGTTGATGTTGTCGAGCTTGTGAAGGTGCGGGTCGTTGTCGAAAACGAAAAGCAGATTGGTCAGTCGTTCGAGGGAGCCTTTGATGCGAATAATCCAGCCGACTTCGCGGCCGCCACGGATCATCTTGCCGGTGACGGGCGTCAGACTCAGCTCATCGGGTGCCAGGCCTGCTTTGGCGACGAGGCGGACGATATGAGCGCGGGACATTTCGCTGGCGGTGGAAGCGTCAGCACCGTAGGAAGTTTTAGCTGCTTTGGTGAGTGCGCTGGCGTACCGCGTCTGCATGCTGTTGCGGTTTTCGAGCTTGTCGATATTGAGCGCCGCCTGCTTGGCCTGTTCGCGGTACTCCGTGGTCGGCGTAATGAACATGCGCATAGCGATAAAGGCCACGAGCAGGATGCCCGTGGCGGAGAAGGCGAAGAGGGCCAGGATTTTTTCGCGAGAGTTCATCGCCGATCTCGGCTCCTGTCATTCGTGTTGCTGCGACTGCTGCCGCTTTTGCTGTCTTTGCCTTCATCGGTCTTTTCACGATTATCGGACGATTTCTCGCTGGGTGAATGTGGTTCGCCGCTGCTGCGGGGGTCGGTTGATTCGCGGGAATTGACTTCGGCTCGTTCATCCGATTGCTCGGAAGTACGCTCGGAGGACGAAGATGATGAACTGCGCCCCTTGCGAATCAGGTCGAACGACCCATCATCACTAGGCCGGGGCGGAGCTTGCAGCTTGGCAGCTTCGATCTTGCCATCGCCATCGACCGCCAGGCGGACAGAGGTGGTGTAGCGGTAGCCATAGTCATCGTTCTGCACGGTTTCCGCACCAAGTTTCACATCGTAGCCCGCTTCGCGCAGGCCTTTGGACAGATCAGTGATCACCTTGCTGGCGCGGGCCCTGACGGTAAAGGCGAAGGAGCCATCGGGATTGGTCTTGAGCGTGGTGATGTAGGCTTCGGTGGCAGGCGGGAACTTGGCGGAGATATTGGCCCAGTGGTCGAGCCAACTGAGCGATTCGCTTTCCCATTCTTCGATGGCTTTGGCACGCTGGCCGAGCTTTTCGATCGGGCGGTTCTGCTCTTCGAGTTTGTTGTGCTTGTTTCGCAGAGCTGCAAGTTCCGAGGCAGCGCTGGTCCTGCTGACCACGCCCCAGATCAGGCCGATCAGCAGCAGCAGCGACGCGGCAGTCGCCAGGGTGACCGCCCGAATCTTTTTGATGTTGCGCTCAACAGGCGGATTCTTGGGATTAAGAAAATCAAAAGGCATCCGCTCGGCGGTGCCATGGGCAATGGCCAGGCCGAGGGGCGAGATGAAGCCGCGGCCGTTGGCTTCGCCTGCGCTGAGTTTGAGTGATTCGGTGGGCTCGAACACAGCACAAGGCATGCGAAAACGCTGAGCCAGCATTTCGACAATGGTCTGCTCCTGGCCACTGTCACCGGCGAGATACACACGTTCGATCTTGCGGCCGCGATGAGCTGAGAGAGCGCCCTGAGCGCTGCGGGCGATTTCCACCACGAAGCCTTCAAGAATTTCCGTCTCGCTGAACTGGCGACCTTCATCATCATGCTGACGAATCTGACCCGAGCGACTGAATGCGAGCGCCCCTTCGATGATCAGATTGATTTCGACTTCACCGGGCAGCACGTGTACGAGCAGAATGCTCATCTGCCTTTCAGAGGCAGGCAGACAGGCGATAAGACATCGCATGTCGGCATACGGCCGAAGGCCCAGGCGATGAAGCTTGAAGCCGCCAGCCTCGGCGACTTTCTGAGCGTGTTCCACCACCGACCGCTGCACCGCAGCGACGAGTACATCGACCGTCTCTGGCTTGGTCGCGATGACGCTGGATTCCTCCCCCGCATCAGTAACGTAATGTTCATCGACCGTGAAATCGATCACCGCCTGATCGAGCGGGAACGGCAATTCCTTTTCCACCTGATACCGCACCATCGCAGGCAACTCGCGCTCGTGCTCAATGGGCGGCAGAACCAGCGTCTTGAGCACGCTCTGACTGCGAGGCACATCCATCAGCACGCGCGTCGTCGGAAGATTCAGTTCCTTGAGCGCATTGCCAATGAACTGCCCGACGGCAACAGCACTTTTGAGATCAAGATCAGCGGGAGCTTCCACCACCGACAGCGTACGAAAGGCAGGCAGATCGCGACCGGGATCCGCATGGACCACGCGCAGCTTGCGACCTTCCATGTCCAATGCCACAAACCTGGGCGGCGGACCGGCGGTGAGAAACGACTTCGTTTTTTCCAGCCATGGTTTGGCCATATCCACCTGTTTCCTACAAAGGCACGATGCCCGCTTCCAGTGAAGAGGGATAACGCACGAGTCGGCCAAATGCTTGCGTCCGGTGCAAAAACGCAGGTCACCAGTTCGTATTAACCACCTGATTTTCAGCCGGAGAAATCAATCGCCGGGCGAGGTCTGAGAATCTCATCCTTCTACATACTGGTAAGGCCCACGGCACATCAACCAACGCAGAGCGGCGCAGCCGCGACAAATACGCCCTCTCCCTCGGGGAGAGGGTTGGGGTGAGGGCAGTGCATAACTTGGATTCAGAAACAATCGCATTTTTCGGTTCTACTTTGTGCCAGCCGAATTTCAAGGCTTTCAATCCACGTACCGTTTCTGCTGTACGAAACAATTCTTTTATCTCCTGCCCTCACCCCAACCCTCTCCCCGAGGGAGAGGGCGATCATGTCGCGGCGAAGCCGCTCCACTTAAGCCTTGCCTCACAGTTCCTCCGCTTCCACATCCAGCGGGAACGGCAACCCCAGGCGCGTGATATCCCGTTGATACAGAACCTTGGGCTGCGGACCTGCGATATCGATCACCACCTCAAAAATCCGATACCGGCCGCAAGGCACACCGAAGCCGATGATTCGCAGGCGATATTGGTAGCCGTTGACGCACAGCTTGGGTGCTGCACTTTTGTAACTCTCTTCATCGAGAATGTTCTGCGTCAAGAGCCAGGCGGTGTTACTGCGGTCCTCAGGACTCAGATTGACGCGAGCCTCGACGATCTGCTGCGCAGTTCCACTGTCGATGCCGGGCACGGCGGCCAGCGAGGCAGCTGTGGCCGTATTGACGTTGACCATACCTAATACCGGAGCGCGTCCGCTGCCGCCGGCTGTCGTAAAATTTTCCATGATCAGCGGCATGTCTTCCGCTGTCACACGCGATTGAATCTTGTCGCCTTTGCGTGGCCCGTTGCTGACAAACGGCGGAGGGGTAAACGGCCCGCCCCTGCCACCTCGCCCACCGCTGGAATCCCGCGTGATCGTGTAGGTCATCTCCAGCAATTGGCTAGGGTGTTTGATCCTACCGCCATCAGCCCGCACTTGTTGCAGGAACGTGGACAATTGAGGCGAAAGACCCACTTCCGAAACTTTCGCACGGGCAGCGCTGCTGTTGATATCCGTCTTAATGGTGCCATCGCTTTTCGCATCGGGGCCGTAGCTGGCGGTCGTGGCTGCGCCGAAAAGGCCCATGTCCAAAACGCCATCGTTGTTGTCGGGCGGAAAACTTTCATCCGCATCGTCTTCGTTAGGCTCAAGCAGCGTGTTGAGATTCGCATCTTCACCATAGACGATCGAGCCTGTGAAGCCCTTGACCATCAAGAGTTCTTCGATGGTCTGCAGCGGGCCGTTGCGAACGTTGTAAGGCACGGGGAGCTGATCGTAATATTCCTGCTCGGCGCCATCAGTGCGGATGTCGCTGTCTTTGTCGCGCCAGTCGAGCAGCGCTGCCACGAGCTGCGGCGTCATGCCAGGCAGGCGAAGCAGCGTTGCTTCATCAGCGGTATTGATGTTGACCTTGCCCGCTTCATCGGTCAGGCCGTAGCGAATGGTGTCGCGATCGATCATGCTGGCGGAGTAGATGGAGTAGTACCAGCGGTTGGCCCCGTCTTCCGAGACCAGACGATTTTTGAAGAGCGCAGGATTGTCGTACCACTTGGTCGGATCAGCGAGCACAATCGGGTTGGCGAAAGTCATGACAGGAATCGCCACGCCTTCGATGGTTTCTCCTTCCGCATCAGCCGGCGGCGAGAAGAGAGCGATGACGGTTTGCAAGCCGCTCATCGCCGACTGATAAGCCTGCTCACCATTGGATGAAGCGACCGAAGCGCTGCTCTCGGCATGAATGCGAAAGAGAACGCCCGCAGCGATCATCGCGCTGAGCACGGTGACGACGAGAATGGCAGCGAGAATCACGCCACGCTCAGAGCGCGAAGAGCGAAGAGAGAAACGTGTGCCTCCGCTCTGATTTCCCGCTTTCACGCTTTCCTGTTTTCCTGTTTTCTTACTCACGGCACACCTCCCGTGGTGAGGCCTTGAATCGCCCCGCCTTCCTGCGGCGAAGGCGAACCCGAAGGCAGAAAAACCACCCGGCGAATGATCTCATGCGAATACGTAAGCGGGTCCTGGCCCTCTTCCAACGGCTGCACACCAATCACCACTTCCACCGCTACCGGAGGCGTCGGCTTTTCCTTCCACTCGATCTGCCAAGCGGTGCCATCCCAGAACTGAAACCGCATGAACTGATACTTGCTCGACAAAAGCGAACTGCTCACCTGTGCGCTACTAGAGCCCGATGCAACCGCCGCATCGCTGCTGCCTTCTTCAAGCACCTTGGGCGAAAGAATTTTCTGCACCGAGCCATCGATGCCCGCGATGAATCGCGCGCCTTGTGTGTCTTCAAAGATGGCCAGCCCGTAGCTGACTTGCCGCAGATCCTGCTCTGCCGGCGGCGGCGTTTCGGTCAGCTTCTGCTCAACCCACACACTCTTGCCCGGCAGCGCCGCAGTGATAAACGAAATGCGATCCGTCGAGCCATCGAGCGCCCCAGCCTGGCCCGGCAGCGCGATGGTGCCACGCAGATCACTCGTGATGCGATCCATGATCTGCCTACGCGCCGCAATATCACTCGACTCCAGCGACACCGCATTGCGAACATCCGCAGCATATTTGTGAAACCAGAGCGCCGTGCCAATGAGCAGCACCGAAAGCGAGATGGCGAGAATCACTTCGATGAGCGTGAAGGCATGGCGAACTCCCCTCCCTCTCAGGGAGGGGTTGGGGGAGGGTTGTGCCAACAAAAAAAACGGAGCAACTTGCAGGCTGCTGACTCGACCCTCCCCCTGCCCCTCCCTAAGAGGGAGGGGAGTGCTGCCAACACTGCGATGGATGTCACACGTCGTTCTTCTCATTGCCCACCTCCGCGCTTGCCATTGCCACCTTGTCCGCGCTGAGGAGGCTGGGGGAGATTGTCAGGATCGATGTTGTCCACGTTGGGCGGCGCAGGTCGCTGAGGCGGGGTGCCGTTGCCGCGACCACCACCGTTGTTGCCACCAGCATTGTTACCGTTGCCGCCCTGTGGAAAGCGCGGCGTCGCATCACCGACGTTGCCATTTCCGCCTTGCGGAAAACGCGGCGTAGCATCCCCCGGATTGCCGCGACCAGGCGCAGGTCGATCACCACCGCCGCCGCCAAGACCACCTCCTGCTGCGCCAGCCGCGCCGCCGATCGCATCGCCCAGCGCACCTGCCAGATCGCCGCCGGGGATCTGATCAACACCGGGAACCGCGGGCAGTGGATTGGGGTTGTCCCAGATCAGATGCGTCGTGCGGTAGGCAAACTCGCCCGCCTCATTACGCACCACGATTTCAAGTTTCTTTAGCTGCGGCATATCAAACGTGTCTTCCAGACCCGACACGATCAGTTCGTAAGTCCAACCTTCAGAGCCTTCATAAGCCACACCCACCGGCCCGACGCTTTCCAATGGCGTGAGTCCCATCTGCACTTCGCTAAATGTCGTCACCGCCAGGTCAGCCGCGTCAGCCTCCAGTTTGATCCTGCCCACGCCACGCAACGCGCCGTTGAGACCATCCATCACAAACACCGCGCCAACAAAAAACAGCGACATCGCGATGACCACTTCCATCAGCACCGCACCACATGACGCGCCACGCAGAGCGGCAAAGCCGCGACAGCCACGCCCTCTCCCTCGGGGAGAGGGTTGGGGTGAGGGCCGTGCACAAATTGGTTTCAGTACCACTTGCATTTTTCTGTTCTACGTCGTGCCAGCCGAACTTCAAGCCTTTCAATCCACGCACCTTTTCTGCTGCGCGAAAAATTCTTTTATCTCCTGCCCTCACCCCTTCCCTCTCCCCGGGGGAGAGGGCGATCATGTCGCGGCTTTGCCGCTCCGCGCTTCCTTAATACCCACGGCTCATCTTCGAAGAGACATTCATCTCTTCCTGCCACTGGGCAAATTCATTCACATCCAAAAGCAGAGCGGCAAAGCCGCGACAGCCACGCCCTCTCCCTCGGGGAGAGGGTTGGGGTGAGGGCAGTGCACAAATTGGTTTCAGTACCACTTGCATTTTTCGGTTCTACTTTGTGCCAGCCGAACTTCAAGCCTTTCAATCCACACACCTTTTCTGCTGCGCGAAAAATTCTTTTATCTCCTGCCCTCACCCCTTCCCTCTCCCCAAGGGAGAGGGCGATCATGTCGCGGCTTTGCCGCTCTGCGCTTCCTTAATACCCACGGCTCATCTTCGAAGAGACATTCATCTCTTCCTGCCACTGGGCATACTCAATTGAATCCAGCAGTCGCGAAGTCACCTGCGTGTTGATGCTGTCCATCTCCACGATCGCTCTGCGAGTGTCATTCTCATCGCGAGAAGCAAGTTCGACCTTCGTCGAATCGCAGGAGCCATCGGGATAAAAATCGATGATCGCTGTCGCCTTAGCCTCGGCTTGCTGCGAGGCAGACTGCGTGCCACTGAAGGTCAGTGCATCTGCATCGGTCGCCCCTTCGCGGTGGTTGCCGGTGATGCGCACCATGTCATTGGGCACCAGACTCACCCAGCTCGCCCCTTCGAATTCCACAAACTGGCCCGGCTGCGCGAGTGGCTGCGGCTCCCATTCGACAATGATGCGCTCTTCACTGGCACTCCAGGAAATGCGCATCTTGCGACCTTGATTAGCAGCCTCAGCACGCACCATGCGGATGAGTGTGCCGAATCGATCAGCCCCATCTTCGAGATAACGATCAGAAATGGAACCGAACATCGTGAACGTGACCACGCCAGCCAGCACAATGAAAATGCCCATAGCTAAAAGAATCTCGACGAGCGTGAAGCCCGTCGAGATTTGGCGATTTCGGAATGGGGAGGAGATATTCATGATGTCGAACAATCTTGGAGAAGGAGACAGTGGACAAGCGACAACAGGTTGACCGATCATTGCCTACTGTCTCGTGTCTCGTGTCTCGTGTCCCCTGTTCCCCGTCTCCCGTCTCCTTGCCTTTACTTGCCTTCGGTCCAGTTCTTGATGTCGTCTTCGGTGCTGCTCTGGGCATCGGGGCCGTTGGACCAGAGTTTGAATTTCTTGCCACCGGTGAGGGTCGCGCCAGCATCGACGGGTTCATAGTTGAACTTATTGCCCCAGGCGTCATTGAGCTCGGCATCTTGAACATAGGGGCCGCCCCACTTCTCGGCGACCTTTTCATCGCTGGGCTTGACCATGAGGGCATCGATGCCGCCGTCGGCTTCGGTGGGGAATCGGCCGGTGTGGAGGTTGTAAAGCTCGACCTTGGATTCGATCTTCTGAAGCGAGAGCTTGGTAGTATCGATGCGGGCTTTATCGCCGCTGCCGCCGACGGTGACGATGAGCACGGTGGCGAGCATGCCGATGATGACAATCACGAGCAGGACTTCGATGAGCGTAAAGCCAGCGCGAGTAAAACCACCGCGAGCTGCGCTGCGGGCAAGACCAGTAAGTGAACGTTGCGTTTCCATCAAATCAGCTCCGTAGAAAAAAGTAAGTCCAAAAGTCAGTTCAAAGTTCCGAGTTCAAAGTTCTGAGTTGTCGCTACTGAGAACATTCAAGCCAAACGGCGATCAACGATATTCCTTGCATCTGTCCGATACCCGACACCCGACACTCGACACCCGAGCCATCACCGAATCGTCTGCGACATCGTGAAGATCGGGTAGAGCAGCGCCATCGCGACAAACAAAATCACACCCGCCAGCAGCACGAGGATCACCGGTTCAAGCAAGCGCACTGCCGCATCAACCTGTTCGTTGGTTCGCTTTTCCACCGTGTCGGAAATCTTCAAGAGCACCTTTTCAAGCTGATTCGATTCCTCAGCGACGGCAATCATTTCCAAGAGCTGCGCAGGGAAAAGGCCACTGTCGCGCAGCGGCGCGGAGAGGCCGTGACCGCCGCGCACGGAGTCGATGGCGGTCTCAATACTTTTGGCCAGGCTTGGCAAACCCGCCGCATCCCGCGCGATGGTCAGCGCCTGTAATAGCGGCACACCTGCCGCGAGCATGGTGCCCAGCACACGGCAGAATCGCGTGATGCTCACCATCTTGATCGCGTGGCCCACCAACGGAATGCGAAGCTGAATCCAGTGAAACAAATTCTTGCCCGTAGGAGTCTTCATGAACAGCGACAGCGTGATGCCTCCGAGCACCAGACCCATCAGCGTCATCGGCCAGTAAACCATCACCAGATCGCTGGCGGCAAAAAGAATTCGACTAGGCAGCGGCAGTGAAAAATTGGCAAAAATCGGCTTGAACTTGGGCACCATCCAAACCAGACAGCCAGTGACAACAGCAGCGCCGACCATCACCAGCAGCGCCGGATAAATCATCGCGCCGCGCACCTTCGAGCGCAGTGCATCTTGCCGTTCTAAGTATCCCGCCAGATCAGCGAGGACCGCTTCGAGGAATCCGCCGCGTTCACCGGCCCGCACCATCGCACATTGCAGCACGGAGAAAACAGCCGGCTGATTCGCCATCGCTTCTTCCAACGCCTTGCCAGTAGAAACATCATCATGAATCTGCTTAACGACGTTGACCACGCGCTTGTTGGTGTTGGTGCGCGACAGCGTGTCGAGCGAGCGCAGCAAAGGCACACCCGCTTTGAGCAAATCGGAAAGCTGTTCGTAAATCGCAGAAAGCTCGCGTGGCCGAATGCCCATGCTGGCCATCGCGCTTTTTTTTTCGGCCTGCTCGACGACGCGAACTGGGTACAGGCTCTTCTCATCGAGCGCACGAACAGCAGCAGCTTCGGTGGCGGCCTCAAGGAGGCCGGTCACTTTCTCACCTGCACTGGTGCGCGCGATGTATTGGAATTGAGCCATGGGAGGGAAGCGGTCAGCAGTCAGCTTTCAGCAATCAGCCAGAGGGAAGATAAAAAAAACAATCGAACAACCCAACAAAAACAATGCCTTGAAGCTGATAGCTGACGGCTGATAGCTGAAAGCTTCCTTAATGCCTTGAAGCTGAAAGCTGATAGCTGATAGCTGATGGCTGATGCCTTCATCACATCTTCGTTGACCGCACCACTTCATCGGGCGTCGTTTCGCCAAGTAGCACCTTGCGCCAGCCGTCTTCACGCAGCAGGCGAAGGCCCTGCGCTTTGGCGATGTGTTCGATTTCGTGTGTGCCACTTCGCTGCATCACTTTTTCGCGGATTTCATCAGTCATCGTCATCAGTTCATACAAACCCGTGCGGCCACGGTAGCCGCTGTTATGACACTTGCGGCAGCCCACGCCTTTCCACAATTTCGTTCCGCGTTCAATCTTAAAATCTCTAGGCAAGCTGTCGTAATCAGGCTCGTATTCCGCCTTACAACTCGGACACACACGCCGAACCAGCCGCTGCGCCATCGCACTGTTGAGCGTGCTGGTCACAAGGAACGGCTCCACTCCCATATCGATCAGTCGCGTCGCTGCACTGCACGAATCATTCGTATGCAGCGTGGACAAAACCAGGTGACCGGTGAGCGAAGCCTGGATCGCCGCCTCAGCGGTTTCAAGGTCGCGTATTTCGCCGATCATGATCACATCAGGATCGTGACGCAGAATCGCGCGCAGGCCACGGGCAAAGGTCATATCGATCTTCGATTGCACCTGAATCTGATTGACGCCTGCCAGGTGATATTCGACGGGGTCTTCGACGGTGATGCACTTGATTTCGTCGTTGAGGATTGCAGAGAGCGAGGCATAGAGCGTGGTGGTTTTACCGCTGCCGGTAGGGCCGGTGACGAGGATGATGCCGTGCGGGCGATCGATCTGTTCTTTGAAAACGCTGAACGTGTCAGCCGCCATGCCCAGTTCGGGCAGCGTGAAGAGCACGTTGGCCTTATCGAGAATACGCATCACGATGCCTTCGCCAAAGAGCATCGGAATGACGCTGACGCGGATATCGATCTGCCGATTGCCCAGCGTCAGGTTGATGCGGCCGTCTTGCGGCAGACGCTTCTCGGCGATGTTGAGTTTCGCCATGATCTTGATACGACTGATGATCGCGTTCTGAAACCTGCGAATCTCCGCAGGCACCGAAGCATCCTGCAAAATGCCATCAATGCGATAGCGCACTTTCAGATCGTGTTCATAAGGCTCGATGTGAATATCACTGCAACGCTCATTAATCGCTTCGATGAAAATTTCGTTGACGAGTTTGATGACGCTCGCTTCCTGCGCCATCTCCATCAGGTCTTCAGCGCCCTCTTCGAGCGTGATGGTTTGCGATTCGTTCTCGCCCATCATCTGATTGATGGTGTCGCCGCCTAAGCCGTAGTAGGTCTTGATGGCGATATTGATCTGATCTTCGAGTGCGAGCACCGGCTGAATTTCCAGCCCGGTCAGCAGTCGCAGTTCATCGAAGGCATAAAGATCAAACGGATCGCTGGTGGCCACCTTGAGCGTGCCATTGAACCGCGCCAGTGGCAGCAAGTGCTTTTGATGCACCATGCGCGATGGCATCGCATCAATCGCTTCGCGGGGAATGCGAACGTTGGCCAAATCGGTGAAGGGAATGAAAAGCTGATCGCTGGCGATGCGGAGAATTTCTTCCTCATCAATGATGCCCAGCGAAATCAAGGCGCGATCAATCCGGCAGCCTTCGCGCTTGCTCTTGCTCTGAGCCTCGGCAAGCTGCGCAGGTGTGATGCGCTGAGTCTCGATCAATGCGTCAACTACATTCATGATCAGTCTTTCATCATCCGTGATCGTCAGCGTTCAAACCGAAATACGGAAGTTAGCAATCTTGGAATCGCATCGGCTGTTTTTGCCTCATGCTTGGGGTCTCATCCAATGGTCTTCTAAAACGAATTCAACCAAAACGAATTCAACGTCCCAATAAAATCGTCGCCCAATATCACCCGGGCCCCTTACTCCCACACTCGCCAGGCTTTGGACCCTTCGCCCTTGGCCTAACGCACCAGAGGCCAACTTATTCGCTTCACTTCGCATCGCCAGCCACAGATTTTCTGCATCCCAGCCCACAGGTCCACTGTAGGGCTACGCAGAAGCTGAGGTTATCTTTCATTGCTGATTGAACGCTTTGCGTTACAAACACAGGGAATCTAGCCCAGCAACATCCTTGTAACTTGCCCGTTTCATAAGTTGTGTCCAAGCCTGCTTTTTCGCTGTTTTCGCGATTTTCAAGCGAAAGACCATTCAACCCAAGCTTACCCCGCCTGTGCATCGGGGTTGCAAAACCTGCCTGGAGGCCTCATGACCACGTCCCTTTCTTCCCATTCTTTGCTTCACCGTTCTCGTCGCCTTCGTTTCCTGCTTTCTTGCGCCATGGCTGCCGCGCTGTGGGCGATGCCTGCCGCCGGTCTGGCGCAGGATGAGCCTGCCAAAGCGACTGTTGCCGACCTGCTCAAGGATTCGATTGATCCTTATGTGCCCGGTGGTGAGCGGGCCTTGTTTCTCAAAGCTGCGGGTGTGGACAGCGAGCTCGAAGAATCGGAATTCGAAGCCAACCTCAAAGCGGAGGAACCTTTCGCCCGTGCCTATGAAAAATGGGCAGCACTGACCCGCTTCGATCAGAACAACAATAAGAAGCTCGATTGGTTTGAAGTCGATACTTATCGCCGTGATCTGCGCACTCGCATGCTAGGTGAGTACGACAAGAATAAAGATGGCAAACTCGAAGGCGCTGAGCGCGATGAAGCGAACAAAGCGCTGGCTGCCGGCAAACTGCCCAAGGCCACTGCGCTGACGCCGCCGCCCCGCGCGGGTGGCGACAACCCGGATCGTCCGCGTGGCCGAGGCGAAGAACGTCGCCAGCAGGAACTGGAAAAGTGGGACAAAGACGGCGACGGCGAGCTCTCCCGCGATGAACGCAAAGATCAGATCACCGCTGCCATCAAAGACGGCCGTGAACGACAGGTCCGCAAATGGGATGAAAACGGCGACGGCATCCTCGATGCCGACGAACGCGCCAAGGTCATGGACGATGAGCGCGACAAGTGGTGGCTCCGCTTTGACGACATCGGCATGAAACATTTCGACGGCGACGGCGACAACAAACTCAGCGAAAGCGAATCGCGCGATATCGTCGCCTTCGGTGAAAAACTGGAAAAAGTCGGCAAGAAGTGGGAAGTCAATCTGCTCGATACCGACGGCGACGGCGAAGTCTCCCGCGATGAACGCCGTGAAATGCAAGGCCGCATGCAGATCATCGGCATCACCATGCTCCCCGAAGCCATGAAATGGGCCGACGCCAACGGCGACGGCCGCCCCGACCGTCAGGAACTCGAAGCTGTCGCCCTCCGCGCTGCTGAAGCAGGCAAAAAGGAACTCGAACGCTGGGTCAAAAAATACGACACCAACGGCGACGGCCGGCTCGACGCCACCGAACGCGAAGGCTTCGTCCAAGGCATCGACGAAGACGTTGCCGCCCGCTTCAAACGCAACGACAAAGACGGCAACGGCAAACTCACCGACAACGAGATCCGCTCCATGATCGAAGAACTCGCCGAGGAATACGACGTCAAACCCAAGGCCAAAGCGTTCTGAGAAATACCTCTCCTATCCGCACCCGGCTCTGCTTATCAGAGCCGGGTTTTTTATTTGTACACCTTGCCTTAACAGAGCCGGGCACTACGAACCCGGTCGGCTCGCAAGGCCCAACGCCGCAGCGAGCCGCTTGGGCGCAGTAACCCATCATCCAACCTTGCACGTCCCCGCGCGGAGAAACCAGTCCCGCTCGGAAAAGCCACCGCTCAGTCATGCCGATATCATGCCGGACACTCATGCCTGCTGTTCTTCCGACTCTCAGTTTTGCCCACCTCAGTGATGTGGGGCGTCAGCGCCTGACCCACGAGGACGCCTGCCATTGCGATCCGAATATGGGGCTCTTCGTCGTCTGCGATGGCCTGGGCGGACGGCCTTCGGGTGAAGCTGCATCGCAGATTATCGCCTTCGGTTTGAGTCATCTGATTCGGCGTCGCCTTCGCAAGCTCAAAACGCTTGACTCTGGCACCATGCAAACCATCCTGCGCGAGATTGCCATCGAAGTCAGCGCTCACATGCGCGAACTCGCTGAGCAGATCGACACACTGCGCGGCATGGGGGCGACGCTCTCGGCTTTACTCGTCGATGGCCGAAATGCTTACATCCTTCATGCCGGCGACTCGCGCGTTTACCTGCTGCGTGACGGCAAACTGGACTGCGTCACCACGGATCATTTTCGCCTGGGGGCTCGCCGTGCCACGAGTGTCGATCAGATGACGCACCCGCATATGACCACCATCAATCAGCGGCTGCTCACACAATTCATCGGCATCGGTCGTCCGCTTGAACCCGAAGTGATTCAACTCCAACTCAAGCCCGGCGATCGCCTGCTCCTATGCACCGATGGCCTGACCGATCCGGTCAGTGATGAGAAGATTGCCGCGATGCTCGGCAGTCAAACGCAGACGCTGGGCGAGATATGTCAGGCACTGGTGACGCACGCCAATGAGCGCGGCGGGCCGGACAATATCACGGCTGTCATCGTCGAATACGAACGCCTTCGCCTGGTAGAAAAAGAGGAACTCCGCGCCATCGCTACCATAGGCAAAAGCGGCAAACCCATCGGCGCATCAACCAAGTTCCACGCTGCACTGGTCGAGCTTCAGAAAGATCTCGAATGGCTAAGCGCCGGCGCGAAGGAAGCAAAACTCGCGGACAAAGCAGCCGACCGCATGGCCGCCTACGCCACCATCAAGCAGCGACTGGGCGCACTCGAATTCAATCACTACATGGAGCAGCACGGCGGCGAAAGCCCGGCTCACCTGTTCCACCGCGCTGTCTCCAAACATGACTCCCTGTGGCGCAGGCAATATGAATCGCATCAGTCGGAGCTGGTGCCTCACCTGGTGGCGATTGTCGAACATGCCATTCGGCTCAGTCCTCTGCTCACCGGCGAAGAAACCGCGGCGATTCTCAGTACCCTGTGGCGCGACTGGCAACGGGTGGAAGAACGATATCTTGCGATCTGCCGGCGCGAAAGTTTTGATCCTGCTGATCACGCGCTGGATGTGTTACTGGAACAGATGCGAGGCACAGTGAGCACGATGATCGGCCTCATGGAATTCTTTCCTCGCTTCATGCGAATCATCGCGCTGCCGGGAGTTTCGTGAATAGTCGATCTCAGCGAGTTGCATAGTCGATTACAGCGAGAACAAGAAATCGGCCAAATTCACGCTGCATCTACTGGAAATCTATGGCCAGTGGAAGATCGCATTGGGCGATAAAACGCAATGGCGAGTTGCTTTAATTACATATTTTTGGATGCGATATAAGTTTTTATTGCCACCTCTTCAAAATCGCGCATAGAATTCTTACATCACTTATAGGAGGCAACCACTTCCTATTTTCCAGGAGCATTGCTGCGCCATAAGGCAAAAGCAGCATGCGACCCTTTGAAAGGACAAGCCATGGCTCGAAATGTAAATCACGAATCAGAACTTAGCGAAACCATTGATGCACTCAAGGACGACATGCGCCGCTTCAAGGACGACATCAGGGCGATCGTCACCGACATGAGTCACGCCAGCAAGGAAGGGCTGCTTGCCGCCCGTGAGAAGATCCGCGAAGGCGCGACGCGCGGCAAGGAAGAGGTGACTGAGCACCTCAAGCACGCCAAGGAACTGGGCACTGAAAAGCTGGCGAGCATCGAAGAGAACATCAAAGCGCACCCCTACATGACAGCGCTGGCCGCACTGGGGGTGGGGGCTATTGTGGGTCGGTTTTTTCGACGCTGAGAAACATGGCCAAGGTGTGAGTTCACTGTTGGCCACGGGTCTGGCGATGATCAAGCCCGATGAAGTGCCGCAGGAACTGACCAAAGCCGTGAAGACTTCGGTCTGGAAAGCGTGGCTCACGCTGGCCGCCTCGGGGCTTATTGTTGCCGGTGCGGGCTTACTGCTCACCGGCTTCTTCCTGCTGATCGAACCGCACGTTGGATCGGCTGCCGCCTTCACCACCATCGGCCTCATCACCATCGCGCTAGGCGGCGGCTTATTCCTTCACCAACGATCCCGATAACTCCACCTGCTCCCTACACTGAACGAACACCGAAAGGAAATCCCATGTTAGAAACCATTGCCATCCTGCTCATCATCCTCTGGATTCTGGGCCTGGTCACCGCCTACACCATCGGCGGCTTGATCCACATACTGCTGGTGGTCGCCATCATCATCGTGCTGCTGCGAGTCATCAAAGGTCGTCGGCCGATCTGATCAGGTGAATTGCATCCATCTGATGTGACCAAGTGACTTGGATCCCACTACGGACTGGAGATCATCATGCCTAATGGAATATCCATCGCGCTTTCGATTGTCGCAGTGATTCTCCTGATCTGGGGATTCACCGCCTTGGATTCCTTCAGCTCCGATGTCTCCCGCTTCTTCACCGGCTCGCCCACCGACAAAACCGTCTGGCTGATGATCGGCGGCGTGGCCGCAACTGTCATCGGAGCCATCGGCCTCCTGCGCGGCGCAAAGAAACTTTGAGACGACAATGCACGACGATGAAAAACCACAGCCCTGGCGATTGCCGGGGCTGCTTTATTTTGCTGCGCTCAAAATGCTCGAAGCCGCGCCGCGATTACTTCTCGCTTGCACCCTCGGTCAGCACTTTGAAATGGAGCTGCCGCACTGCAAGGAAGTTGATCCAGTTGCGCAAGGCGTAGCCGCTGGTGCGCAGGTTGTCGTCGCTATAGACAGCCGTGTCGCCGCCTGAGGGGTGGACGCCGTCGCTGCTGATGAGCGTGCCATCCCAGGATTTCTCCGGCCGCAGACGCAGACACTCTGCATGAAAATCGACCAGCGGAATGTGGTGCTCCTTCGCAAGCTTGCGCACGATGTCGTTGAGCTGCCCCACCGCTTCATCGCGATCTCGGCGAGGCGGGATCGTGTTCAGAATCGCAATGCAATGAGCATCCAGACATTTCTGCACGATCTGTTTCAAGTTCGCTTCATACATCTGAGGCACCCGGCCGCCGCTGATGTCGTTGGTGCCGATCATGATGATCGCCAGCTCCGGCTGATCGCGCTTGAGTACGCCGTCCACCGATTGCAGCAACTGCCCCACCGTCCATCCGGAATTGTTGCCCTTGTCCGCCCCCTTGTCGCGCACACCTTTGATCACATCGCGCCAGCGCTGCTTGTCAGGCGACTTGGGTAAGCCATCATCCGCCAGAATAAACGGCACCGGATCAGCGAATCCCATAGGTGCCCAAAAAGCCAGTGAGAACGTTATGGAATCGCCAAACTGTGCGACTTGGCCACGCTGCCCTTTGAAGCCTGCGTGCAGCTTGCGCATCGCGGCGATGCACTCATCGCTCTGCACACCTGCTTCGAGCGACTTCTTCGCTGATGCCAACTGCGTTTCTTTGAGATGATCCAGCAGGCCGATGGCTTCGCGCATCTGCGCCGCAGTGAGTCGCTGCTGGCCCGCTGATTTCACTGCGCCTTCAGTCGCTGCTTCCATGCTTGCTAGCACGACGTTGCCTTGCTGTTTGATCTCGCTGCTGCCTGTGTTCTGAATCGGTTTGCCGATGACGAGATTGTTCGTGAGCGTCAGCCCTTCATTGGTTTTCTGCACCCAGATCAGTCGGCCTCTATTGCCCTTAGGTTCGTGAATGGTGTTGTTCGCGATGGTGCAGCCGCGCGTGTAGCAAGCGAGGATGCCGGTCTCGGGGCAGTCGGTGACGAAGTTGTCTCGAGCGGTGCAGTCGATGGCTTGCAGGGGCGAGTAGCCGAGCGTGGGGTTGCCCAGCGCGATGGCGATATCGCTGCTAATGAAAGTATTTCGCTCGATGACGCAGCCTCGGCCGTTCTCCGAAATGTAGATGCAAGCTCGCCCTTCGCGCGTTCGTCCCTGAATCCCGATGAAGACGTTGTCGGTGATGCGCCAGTTCACGGTGTTCTTGACATCGATGCCGCCGATGTAATTGCCGTTGTATGTTTTTTCCGTATCCGTTTCATCATCTTCAAACCGCTTGGGGCGATCGTTATAGAAAAGACAGAACTGCACACGGCAGTCGCGCGGGCTCAGTTTCTCCTCTTGATCCTGAGGCACCGCTGGCGCTTTAACACCGCGCTGCCAGATGTTGTGCAGCACGCAGTTGTGAATCGTCACGCGCTGAGCGCCGCGGTCGGAGTTGATCTTGATGCCGTTCCACTTGACGTTCTGCACGGTCAGGTTGGCGATGGTGACGCCCGTGCAACCGGTCACGCCGATGAGTTCACCATGCTTACTCGATGCACCATCGAAGATCACTTTGTCGCGGTTGCCTGATGCGCCGCGCAGCGTGACGTTGTCCTTATTGATTTCGATGTAGCGATCCAGCTTGTAGTGACCATCAGCGACCATGATCGTGCCGCCGGCTTCCACCTGATCCATCGCCGCGATGAGTTGCTTGACGTTCGCCACTTGAATCACCTGCCCCTTAGGCGCATCCAGCGCTGGCGCTTTGGGAAACCACGCAGCATCGGGCACTGCTCCAAATAGACTGCCACACCAGATCAACACAATGACCGGGGCAAGACGGATGGCGTTCATGGCTGTTTCCTTATGGAATCGTGTGGACTCGTGACAAGGGTAACAGTTTTGCCTCGGTTTCAAACAAGCAAACGCACGCACGGTCTGTCACGGATCGCGAAAATAAAATGAGCCGCGACTTGAGCGAGTCGCGGGCGCCTAAGAGCGTGTATAAAATCCTCGGATTGATTCACATACCCCCGGCCTTGGCCGGGGTAGCGCCACGAATACGGAGAGTCACCCCGGCTAAAGCCGGGGCTATGTGGGGTTTTCATACAGGCCGCCGCCGCACTGAGCACTGGCGCAAGGCTGCTCATTCATGACGTCCTGCTCGACGATGATCAGGCTGGCCCGCTGCCGATCTCACTTTATTCTGCGGCACTATTCACCCTGACCCAAGGCCGTGCCTACAGCGGTCAGGAATATGAAAACTGGCTCAGCGCATCGGGCATCAGTGTTGAACAGATCACCGACACACTCATCCACTGCAAAGTCATCGAAGCGATCAAGCGATGATGGGCCAGCCAACATCGACCGCGCCGACGAGACGCATCACGCGACTCAGCGCGTGCGATTGAGTGTGTACCAGGCTGTCGTGTTGGTGAGTGATGTGCCATCGGCGCATTTGAGCTTGGCGAGGTTCAATTGGTAAACCTGATTGATGACAAGATTGACGTCGATCTCAATGGTCTTTGCATCAATGATTCGGATGGCGGTGGGCACTTCCTTCTTTTCCTCGACCTTGGGCGAACCATATTCTCCGTGATACTTGTAGCCCCAGTGCTTGATGTCGTAGGTGTCGGCATTCGCAGCCAGCGCTTCATCGACAGGGTTGGTGAAGGTGATTCGGAAACCGGTCTTGGTCAAAATGACGGAATGGATTTCTGAGGGGACCGTTTTGCCGTCGTAGGAGATTCGCTTGAGGCCGAACTGCTTGCCGCCGTGCGAGCCCCAGCCGCGGCCGGTTTGTCCGATCCAAAGTGAACCATCCGCAGCGAAGACGTTTCGGATGCAGCCGGATTCGAGGTTCTCCGCGAAGCGAATGCAAGAGCCTTGATATTCGCCATCGACCTTATCGAGCACGATGCGGAAGATGTTGGAGCGTCCCTGATCGCCGCAGAAAATCTGACCCGCGAACGGCCCGAACTTGCCTTTGGTTGTGTCCCAGACTGGCTCGCCCGGTGAGTTGGCAACGATGCCGTGCGGGAACCAGACCGCCGGCCGCACGCGCAGCTTGTCGTAGTCTTCAATCGAGATACTGTTGAGGTCCTTGCCTTTGAAATCCGGGTGATCAAAGAGCGATGATGGATGTCCGTAGAATCGGCCTTTGACGATGTGGTGCAGCGAGGAGGTCGCGTTCCAGTCGCCTTGATTGTCGGTGTAGAAAAGTTCCTCTTGCGGACTCATGGCGATGCCCGCCGGTGAGCGCAGACCCGATGCATAAGGCTCAAACTTGCCTTCAGGCGTGACACGAAAGCACCAGCCGCGATACTCGGCAGCGCGCCCCATCGCGCCGCCATGCACTCGGGCAATATCCCATTTATCGCTCTTGGCCCACTGAGGCCAACTCAGCGAGGTGTTGAGCGTGCCATAGAAGCTGCCGTCCTTTCCGCGCACAGGACCGAATGCATATTCGTGATAGTTGTCGGTCAGTCCCCAGCCTGCGCTGATCTGTTTGTAGAAGTCAGCAGCGCCATCTTTGTTTTCATCGATGAGCTGCGTCAGTTCGCCGCGCTGCATCACAAAGATGTCGCCGTTTTTCGGATCAACGGTGATGCCCAAGGGTTCGTGCAAGCCGTCGGCAAAGAGCGACCAGTGACCTTTGAGGGTCTCGTCATAGAACGAGTCTTCGTGAGCATGAAAGCGCCAGACTTCACCTTCACGGGTGCAGATGAGCAGCGTGCCATCGCGCTCAAATGCCAATCCGCTGGCACCGAGCACGATCTCCTTGGGAATCTCAATGGCTTGAATGTCGTAGCCCGCTGGTGCCACTGCGCCTTTGATCGCTGCATGCGCATTGGGTGCCAAACTCATCGAGGCCGTGACGAGAACGAGTACGAATATAGATGCGCGATTTCGCATGTCTGATTTCCTTTGAAAACTTCTGACCAAGCCGCGACGCGTCTGCGAGCGGAGGTTTGAAGATCACGTTAATGTTCGAGCTTCCGCAGGCTTACACCTGGCGGCTCGGATGAGAGCTTACTTGGCTGGCTTGACGGTGATCGTAAACGCGGTGGCCTGTTCTTTGGTGATCTTCAGGACGCCATCCTTGAACGCACCTGCAGAGGAACTGAGCGACAGTCCCTCGGGCTTGAGCTTGAAGTAAACATCCTGCTTCATCGGCGGCAATCGGAACGTGTAAGTCAAGCCGCCACCCTCCGCAGCAGTGACGGTCTGGCGAACTTCCACACCATCAACAAGGAACGCAAACTCGGGCGTGCCGGTGCGCCGATAGCCGATGAACTGCACCTTCGCCGTCTTGTCCGGCGAGCCTATTCGGATAGGGCAGCCATCAGCACCTACGTCAAACTTTTTGCCGAGAATGTTGCAGGTTCCGCCGCCGCGCTGGGCACGATCAGGCGTCACATCAAGAAAGTCGCCGGTCCATCCGTAGACAACCTGCCCGTTGACTGCATCGAACATGTAATGCGTGCCCGCAGGCAACCCCACCGCAATCGAGCGCGAAGGCGTGTCCTTCACCGTGACGCGAATGACCATCGGCTGGGAAACTTTCCTCAGCACAAAGTCGCCGCCAATCGAGACCGGCGGCTTCGCAAGGAGATACTCAGGCGTCTTCGCGCTGGCGGGATCCTGTGTGACGCGCATCACGCCTCGCATGGTCAGCGAGTGGCCGGGGACGGTGCAGATGTAGGGATAATCCGCTTCTTCCGTGGGAGCTTTGAATGTCAGCGTCACGGTCTTCTCTGGATACGCAAGTTTCGTGTGTGCAATCACCAGTTCGCTGTCGGGAACGAGGTCCTGCTCAAACGCATTGGCACCCAAAGCAACCGCAGCATCGGCGACCTGCTGCGTGACGCCTTCGCCTGTTTTGCACAGCACCCAGTTGTGAAGCATCTCGTCCGTATTGACGAGCGAGATCTCCACGTTCGCACCGGGCTTCACCGCAAAGAAGACTTTGTCGTATCGCAACTGGCCGTGAATGGAACCTATCGAAACTCGTGTCACAGATGCATCGACCACATCGGACGTGCCCGGCTGCTGCGGCTCTGACCGCGCAGCCACTGGCTGCGCAGCCAATGACCGCTTGGACGCGGGCTGCGGGGAAGTAGCTGTGCACCCCGTGAGCATCAGCGTTGTAGCTGTCAAGGAGCAAAAGAAAGCGAACAAAGGATGAATAGTCATGATGTCATGAGTGTAGTGCCTGCATCCTGAGCCAACAATTCCAGTGCGGCAAAGTACTTTCCTACCGCTTGGCTTTGGAACGTTGCACTATCATCGACGGACACCAGCCGGTGCGCGACGACTTGCACTTTGCACTTTCAGTTCCACTTGAATGCCGAAAGTGCCTTGCGCTCGCGAATGAAAAGTTCATCGCCGACCACAACCAGGTGGGCCCATGTGTCCTGTTCGCTAATGCGTCTTTCATCGATCAAATCAAATCGCTCTGGCGTGGCGTGAATGAAGTAGAGAATGCCTCGCTGATCCAGCGCCAGAATGCGATCGCCTTGCGCCACCAGCGACCAGTATTCACTGTACGAATCATCGGTGGTCCATTTCGTTTCACCCGTGGCCAGTGAGATGCAGGTGAAGCGTTTGTTCTTTCCCAGGAAGTAAGCGTGTTCGTTGATGATGACGGGTGAGCACATGTAGCCTTGCGTGCGATTGTCCCAGCCTTGCGTGATGGAGTAGGTGTCCTGCGAGTGATCGACTTTCAGGAGGAGCGACTTGCCGCCGTAGGAGCTGGTGAAGATGGTGTTGTCGAAGACGACGGGGGTGAGGATGTTCATGCCGCGGAACGACTCGATTTTCTGCCGCCAAAGAACGCTGCCATCGTCGGCGCTGACGCCGGCCAGTTCCGTGCGTGTCTGAACGAGCAGTTGCGCCTTGCCGTGAAGCGTGGCCATGATCGGCGATGAGAACGCACTGCCTGACATACCGCCGCCATCGGCGAGTGTTTTCCAGATCGTCTCGCCGGTCATTTTGTTGAGCTTGACGAATGCACCGCCCGCCTGAACATAGACGGCATCATCAACCACCAAAGGAGACGAAACGAAACCGAAGGCGGGCGCCGATGTTTTGAAACGCTCGACGAAATCGACAGTCCAGAGAATCTTGCCCGTCTTGGCATCAAGACATTGCAGCAGGTCGCGCATGCCAGCTACATAGAGACGATCACCATCGAGTGCAGGTGTTGCGCGAACCCAACTGCCGTTGGAATTGGCGAAAAACGGAACGCTCATCGCGCCGTCCCATGCCTGCTCCCACACTTGCTTACCGGTCTTGCGATCGAGCGCGCGGACAATCTCGCGTTTCTTGTCGCGGGTCTCGACGGTGAAGACAAGATCACCATAGACGATAGGCGATGCATAGCTTTCGGCGAGGTTATCGTTGCGCCAGATTTTTTTGAGTTGCTCTTCGCCAATCCGCGCGGGCCAGGGTGTGCCTTGCACTTTGCCATCACGACTGGGCCCACGCCACTGCGGCCAGTCTTGCGCCAGCGCATGAGAAGCACTCAGCAGCAGCACCGCAAGCAAGAGAATGTTGAATTGATGGCGATACATGAGAGCCTCCCTGGGCGCAGCGATTGAGAGCAACTGACGATGCGAATAATGCGGGCGAAACGAAAGATCATAGCGACCCGCCGCCTGCCACATCAAAAGGCCGCTGACCGAATGCAGCATCCATATGGTCACGCAGCTTGTCGAGCGCCAGCTTCTGAATCTGACGAATGCGCTCCTTGGAATATCCCACCAGCTTGCCTACTTCCGCCAGTGTGGGCGGATTGTTCGATCGATCATCTTCCATCGGGAACCGATACTCGATGACCTGTCGTTCGAGTGGTGTCAGCGGAATGTCGTTCGAGTTCAGGGCCCGGCGAAGTTCGCTGGTGTACTCGGATATTTCCCGCTGATGCACGGTTGGATCGTCCGTGGGTGTCTCAAGTGCAGGATCAAATGATGCGGGAAACAGGCTGCGCGTGCGAGCACGTTTGACGCTCATTCGGCTGTAGCCCTTGAGAATGGCGCGGCAGGCATAGGTCGAAAACTTGAAGTTGCGACCCACATCAAACTTGTCCACCGCGCGAAGCAGTGCCATGTTTCCTTCACTGAGCAGTTCTGAAAAATCCAGCTTTGCTGCGCTCACATGTTTCGCCATCGCCAGCACCAGCGCCAAGTTGAACTCGATGATCTTGTCACGAAGTTGCATGGCCTGATCGTTCCAGTGGAGCAGGTCAGTGCCAAAGGCATCACTCTCAGGCGATCGGCTCAGCTTCTGATGCAGCGCCAGCGCACGGAAGCGAGCGTAGTTGAACTGCAAAAAAATCGTGCGCTCCTGCGCCCCGGTGAGCAGCGTGTTGACGGTCGCAGGATTTTGCGCTCCATCGAAATCCACTTCCAGACTCGGGTGATACCAGTCGCAGTTGGGCTTGGGAAGCTGCGGTGCCTGCTCGAAAATCTGCTGCATGGCATCAGCCTCGTGAAACAGCGGATGATCCATCGGATGCATCGCAGGCTGCGAAAGCAGCGAGGCGATGCGCAGCCGCTGAAGCTTGTTGAGTTTTCGCGGCGATCGCGTGCTCTTGCTGGAGCGAGCATCGTCAGTGGTGGTTTGGGTTTTCGTTGTCATGATTCATTGCCTCTTTTCTGGAAGGTCAATCGAAGTTGCGGCGACTCTCAAGCGGTCTGATTCATTTCACATTTCATTTGCGGATGTCACGCGATCGGTGGCAGCGCGGCGGCGAGCATCGCGGTTGCGACAAGCAACCTGATGGACCATGCCGCGGTTCGTATCCAATTCGAATTGCTCAGCCGGTTTGCTGATGCTGGCACGAAACCGGTGGCAAGCTCCCGATGGCGCGGCACCTGCAAAGCGATCGTGCTGATCCAGATCAGTACCAGCAGCGCGAAGCCGATCCATGCGAGCAGTTGCATCGCACGATCAGGAGCGAAGACCAAAAGCGCCAAGGCGACGGCAGCTTCGATGAGCATGGCAGGCGCGACGATGAGCGTGGTGCGACGAACATGCGCATCTTCGTAGGCAACAAACTCACGGGTGCCAACGCGTGAGAAAAGCGGGTAGTGAACGACCTGCACAAACCAGATAAGGCCGGTCATGAAGCCGGTGGCGAGTATCTGGATGAGGAGCAAGGTGGTGAGCATGGGAGGTGGGGGTTGAGGCTTTTCAATTCGACGCGCCAACGGGCACAAGCAATGGGCATATCCAATTTCTTCGCTACCTGACGGTCGCAGTTCGTTGCAGATGTTTCATGATGAATTGGGGCTGAGTCCTCTGCTGGTTTTTTCGAAAGGCTGGCTCTCTCCATCAAGAGAGAGCCAGCAGGAGTTTCATGTCTGACACACTTGCTGGCATCAGCCAGGCTTGATTCACTTGGGGAGCACAACGGAATCGATCACATGGATGACGCCGTTGCTGGTGGCGATGTCAACGGTGGTGATCTGAGCGCCGTCGATGTAGACCTTGCCATCTTTCACTTCGACCGTCAGCGACTGGCCTTGGACGGTTTTGAGTGTCTTGGCTTTGACCACATCACCTGACATGAGCTTGCCTGCGACGACGTGATAGGTCAGCACGGAAGCGAGCTTGGTCTTGTTCTCAGGCTTGAGCAAACCGGCAACCGTTCCATCGGGCAGCTTGGCAAACGCTGCATCGGTGGGTGCGAAGACGGTGAAGGGGCCTTCGGACTTGAGAGTGGCGACCAGGTCAGCCGCTTGAACGGCAGCGACCAGTGTCTTGAACGAACCGGCGGCCACGGCGGTGTCAACAATGTCCTTCTTCACTGCGGGTTTGTCGGCAACTGCGCTGGCGCAGCCGATGGCCACAAGGCAGAGAGTGGCAACGCTCAGAAGGAAGCTACGGGCGGTGCGGGTACGTGGGGTTGAAGCAACTTGCATGGGAGTGTCCTTTTGCGTGACTGTTTGGGGTGAACTCAGTTTTCGATGCGTGTACACAATGCACACGGCGGCGGGGTGAACGGCTGAGGTCTTCGCGGCAGTCACGTCGTGGGAAGCAATTGAGTTCGCTGGCCAGCAATCTCGTGCTCTCGTCGTCGGCCGACCGGACGAGTCCAACAACTTGCCTGTCGCTTGAAACGTTCAAATCGTTCAAATCAATATATCAGGCTAGAAGCGTTGAGTCAAATAAAAATCGTCGCATTTCGAGAGAACTCGTGGCATGACCCTAAAAATGAAGGAAAAATTGAAATTGCGTCCCTTTTGCGTTGCCCATTGTGACGAACGATGTAATATGGAACGAATCATTCAATACGTTCATTCATGCATGGAGTTTGGCACTTGCTAAAGCGATACGTCTCCCCGAAAGAATTGAGCCTGGCCGTGGGCGCTAGCGAATCGTCGCTCAAGCGCTGGGCCGATGAAGGCGCACTGCAAGCGGTGCGTACTGCAGGTGGCCATCGCCGTATTGCGATTGATGAGGCGGTGCGATTCATCCGTATGACAGGGCTCAAGGTCATCGATCCCGGTGCCATTGGCCTGCCCGAGATTGCCTCAGCGAGCACTTCCACGAGTTCCCGCACGGCTCCTGCTGATGAACTTTCCGCTGCCCTGATCGAAGGCAACGGCCCCAAGGCCAAAGGCCTGATCGTCTCCGCTTATCTCAATGGCCAATCAGCAGGCCACATCATGGATGGCCTGATCACGCCAGCGCTTCATCAGATTGGCGAACTCTGGAAGCATGACCCCAAGGGCATCTTCATCGAGCACCGGGCCACCTCACTGTGCGTGGAAGCGATCAATCAATTGCAATCGCTATTTCCTTCGACCGCTTCGGATGCACCCGCAGCCGTCGGCGGAGCATTGCCAGGCGACATCTACACCATCGCTTCTCTTATGGCCGCAACAACGCTTGTCGCCGATGGATGGCACGTCACCAATCTGGGCGCACAGACGCCGGTCGAATCGCTGCTGCTGGCGGCGGAAGCTACTGCCGCGAAGTTGATATGGGTTTCCGTCAGTGTCGACTCCACCGATCGCAAGCGAGGCAAGGATATGGAGCAACTGGTCAAGGCCTGCGAAACCGAAGGCTTCAAGCTGATCGTCGGCGGACGCTTTGCGGCGAAGCTTGTTCCTCCCGATGCGCGCTCAGTTCACTGGGCCAGCTCGATGAATGAACTGGCAGCCTTCGCTGCGGGGCTGCGCACGAAATGAAGTCTGGATCAAGTTTTTGACAAGGGCGCTGCACCTACGCGCTACGAGGAACTCGCACGACTTAGCGATTAGCAGTCGCGGCCTTGGCAAGCTCATTCTGGATCACGCTGATGATCGGCCGATGCAGCTCGATGCCCTTGAAATCAAGCGGATTCGGGGCCTTTTTGTCCCCGCGGCTTTCAAGGACAAATGCGTGAATGTCATTCAATGGAACTTTGTGCTCAGCCATGATGCGCGCCGCAATACTGTTGAACTCCACTTCTGAGCCCGGGTCGTAAATGTTGTCGAACTGCGAGCTGGTGATCGGCGTCGTGCTGGCCCAGATCAGCCTGGCTTGTGTCGCTTGGAGTCGCTTCACCAGTTCACGCAGGTTCTTCTCGTATTGCTCTTTGGTGGTCACGCGCACACCGCCAGCGTACTTGCTCATTGCCCGGATGGTCTTGGTCGCTGGGTCTTTGTAATGCAGATCCGCGAGGCCCAAGTTGAAGTGAATGACATCCCACTTGGCGTCGCCCAGCAGCTTGTCAAGATTCGCCAAAGTGTCCGATGTATCACCCGCACGAACCCACACCACTTGTGCTTTGCCTTTCAGTTCGGTGGCGACTGAACGGGACACGCCGTTGTAGATCGTGTCGCCCAGGATCAGCACGCGCGGCAAAGCATCGGCGGCAAACGCATTCGTCGTTAGCAGCAACAGCCCAAGAATAATCGGCGCGATTCGACTCATGATTCAACCTCTGACCTGAGTCATTTCACCCGTGCTGTCAGCGAACCGCTCCGTCGGCACATCAACGGCGTTGAGCATTGATACAAACAGATTCGCCAGCGGTACTTTCTTGTCGCCTTCGAACCCGTGCAGCTTGCCATGCTTGAAGCCCAAAGCGTTGCCACCGGCCAGGTGGATCGGATAGTTCTGCGTGTTGTGCGAGGCATGCGGGTGAGCTGAGCCCCAGAGGACGACCGTGCGATCGAGCATGTTGCCATCGCCCTCGGGTGTATCGCGCAGCCGCTGGAGGAAGTAAGCGTGCTGCTTGGCGCGCCAGTTGTCCCAAAGCCCAGACTCGGGAGGCCGCTTGTGGGCGATGTCGTGCGTGGCACCTTTGTAGCCCAGGGCATAGGTTGCGTAGTTCCACATTTCACTGGTCTGCGAAGCCTCACTCTCGAGCATGAGCGAAGCGAAGCGTGTCGAGTCAGTCTGGAAAGCCAGAAATATCAGGTCGTACATGCAGCGAATGTATTCCTGCGGATCCTTGTGAGACACTTCAAGGTTCAGCCCCTTGGTATCGACCTTCGGCAGCGGCTCATGCGTCCACTGACTCGTCCGTTCCACGCGCTGCTCGAGTGCGCGGATCGACTCCAGATATTCATCCATCTTTCGCTGATCTGCTTTGCCCAATTGATTGTTGAGGCTCGCCGACTGTTCCATCATCAAGTCCAGAACGCTGGCCTCGCGCTTGAGCTGCCCGCGAATCTGTTCGACGCTGTCGCCGGCATATGGATTGAACATCCGATTGAAAATCTCTTGTGGCCGATGCATTGAAGGGATCGGTCGTCCTGGTCCATAATGAGAGAGCGTTTTGCATTGCCCGTAAGAACCGGTGCCACCCTCGGTGCCTAAAACCAGTGAAGGGAATCGGGTCTTGTGTCCGTTCATCTTCGCCGCGAGCTGGTCAATAGAAATGTTATTGGTTTTTTCTTGAGCGACCATGTTCGCGCCCGTGGCGAAGACATCACCGGAGCTGTGGCCGCCCAGTGCATATCCGCCGGCGTGGTCGAGCCCACGCAGATAGCTGACATATTCCTTGAGCGGTTCGAAGGGAGCAGCAGACTTATTGAAAGTCAACGGTCCGGCGTCCTTGCAAGGCCACCAGTTCCAATCGTGATGTACACCGTTGTCGCCACTGGGCTCGTAAACACCGTAAGCGATGTAGCTGACGACCATACGCTTGGGCAGTTCCTTGCCCACGGCAGCCTTGGCCAGATTCATGCCGTTGAGAAATGGAAGCGCCAGCGCCATACCGCCACCGCGAAGAAGCTCGCGTCGATTCATATGCCAGGATTTGGGGGCCATGGTCAGTTGTCCTTGCGTTGAATGCCTCTGAAGGTTTCGCTTTGACAGATCGCAACGATCATGTCCTGGAATTTGAAGCCGTTTGTCTTTGCTTCCTGAAAAAGCTGCTCCACCGCGAAACGATCACGGAAGGTCAGTTCTCGCCCGATGCTGTAGGTCAGAAGTTTGCGAAGCAGAGCCTGGGCGATTTCGTCTTTGCGGTCCTTGAGCAGATAGGCTTTGAGGTCCTGCATTCCATCGACCGTCGGGCCGTGAGGTACGCGGGCATCAGCCATGATTTTCACGGTATTGATGCTACCCAGGTAGGCCAGGTATCCGTCCAGATCTTTATCGAGTTCACGGTTAAACCCACGAACCCGCGTGCCCTCTTTGGGGACCATCGGCTGAAAGCGACCGGTGGCGTTGTAATGCTCAAATGGTATGCCCCAAGGATCGAGCCGAACGTGGCACTCGTTGCAGCTCTCCTTCTTGCGATGCAGTGCCAGCAAGTCCTTGATGGTGACCGCGTTCGCGGCGGAGTCGCCTGCCGTATCGGAAAGTGCGGGCACATCGGCGGGCGGCGGCTTCACTTCATCGCCTAGGATCGCTTCGCGCAGCCAGACCGCGCGATAGATCGGATGCGGCGCCGAGCCGGTCGAGTTACCGATGAGCATCGAACCTTGCGTGAGCAAGCCGCCCAGATGATGTTCAGGCTTAATCGGAACCGGGCGCAGTTTGTTGCCTTGCACACCCTCGATGCCGTAGTGCGCCGCAAGAGGTTGATTGAGGTACGCAAAATCAGAATCCACGATATTGAGCACGCTCGCATTTCGTTTGATCAGTTCCGCGATGAAGCCGATGGTTTCATCGTGCATGAAATCGCGAATGGTCGGGCGATAGGGCATTTCTGTCCCTGCCCGCTCACCACCTGAGACCAGATAAAGAAAGCGAGGGAACAGCGACGTATTGATCTTGACTGTCTTCATCTTGTCGATGCTCAGCCACTGCGTCGTGAAGTTGTCAACGAAGTCATGAGATCGCTGGTCAGCCAGAAGACGCCGGACTTGCTTTTCGATCACTGCAGGATTTTCGAGCTGCCCCTTTGCGGCAAGATTCATCAGTTCTTCATCGGGCATGCTGCCCCACAAAAAGTACGACAGTCGGGAGGCCAGTTCATACTGTCGCATGGCGGCGGAGTCTTCCGCAATCGTGTGGTACAGGAACTGAGGCGAGACCAGCACGATCGCTAGCGTTTCCCGCATCGCCTGTTCAAAGCTGTCAACCTCAGCAGCGATGATTCCGTGAATCTTCACGAAGCGATTTAGCTCGTCCTTGGTGACAGGACGGCGAAAGGCACGGGACATAAACCGCTCAAGCACCTCGCGAACATAAGCCGCCGGATCACTTGCCCGCAGCGGCGAGTCAAACAGAATCCGCGTGTGATGCACTGGCGGCCAGACGTCAGCCACCGGCGCTTCAAACTCGATGGACTCAATCACAGCCCTGGGCATCGCGAGCGCGTCCAGCGAATCATTGAGCCGGCCATCGTCATATAGATTCTGCGGCGTTATGTTCATCGTGGCAGGGCCCACGCCCTTGGCTGTGACCACGCCAGGCTTGGCGGGATGGTTCTCGATGCGTCCACGAAACTCATACACCTTTGGGCTATCGACGTTGTTTCGCAGTTCAACCGTGCCGACCGGCTCGACCTGAAGCATGGCCAGGTTTTCGCCGATGTTATAACCCATCAGCAAACGCAGCGGCATCTGCTCAATGCCTTTGGGAAGGATGGCTGACGCCTTGATGCGGATGCGATACTCGCCGGTACTGGGCCAACTCTTGATGCCCATACCCGAAGCCGGTGTGTTGCGGCGATTGCCGTAGATACCGATTTCGTCACCGCCCATACCCGTCGCAGCATCATTGGCCTCCCACGTTCGCACGGTGCGATGAATCTCCGGTTTGCCTGGATCGACAATCGCACTGGCCATCACCCGACGGGCGCCTTCCTTGTAACGGTCCATCTGTTCCATGCCCATGAGCATGAACTGGGCCGTGTTGTTGAAGTGGTAAGGCTTGACCGGGTCTTCGGGCAGGTTGTCGATCAGCTTCAACTCGAATCCGAGTAGATCGCGCATCGTGTTCTGATATTCAAAGTTCGTCAGACGACGGGCGGTTGCAGCCGGGGCCGACTCGCTGGATTTCTTCAGATAGTCGCGCAGGCCTGAATCGATCCACTTCGCCACCGCTTTGCGGTCAGCCTGCCCTGGCTGTTTCTCATCCTCGGGCGGCATCTCACCGCTCTCGACCATTTCCAGAATCAATTCCCAGCGTTCCAGTTCCTTGCCGGTGGACAAATCGCCATCGAGCGTATGCAAAGTGATCTTGCCCTTGCTCTTGTCAGGCCCGTGACACTTGATGCAGTACGTGCTGAAGAACGGCTCAACATGCGACTTGTATCCGCTCGTACCTGTGGCGATTCCATCCGCAGGTACCCCAGCTCCATAAGACAGCGTCGCCAGCAGCAGCACAAGCGGGAACATCAACAACATTTGAACGCTCAATCGCATCTTCACTTCTTATCCATCAGTTGCACCATTGCCCGGCCATCACCACGGCTTCCAAACTAAATGAAGTGGCGTAAAATCAACCGACTCGGAGTCCGCCATTCTTGGGATATCGCACTATCGAACAGTCAGTGACAGATTCACAATTCGACCGTGCGACCAGCGCGGCACAGAATCCGGCACAGCCAATGCAAGCATAGCGTCGCAATGAGTCGCAAGATGAAAATCCAAAAAGAAAAAACCCCGCGAATTGCAGGGCATTTCCAGAGTTTGCGACAACCCGACAAAAACCTAATGGGCGAGGTGGGACTCGAACCCACGACCTCACGGGTGTGATCCGTGCGCTCTAGCCAGCTGAGCTACACGCCCAAGACGTTGCGAAAGCTATCATAGCAACTGGCTGCTGAGCTTCAACAGGCTTGCTCACATTGAATCACGCGCTCCGTCGGTTTGGCGATGGCGTTTGGCGATGGCGGGTGAAGTGGCTGGGCAGGAGCGTTGCTCCCGGTTGCTGCACTTGAAGCGGATTTGCGTCCTACCTCAGCCTTGCTATAATGCTCGGCTCGAAATGGAATCCGTTAACGCAGAGGTGACTTATGCCACGAGTTTGTGAATTCACTGGTCGTCGTACTTCCTCCGGTCGCACCTACACCAAGCGCGGTAAAGCAAAATACCTCGGCGGCGTCGGTACCAAGGTCACCGGCAAGACCAAGCGCACCTTCATGCCCAATATCCAGACCGTCACCGCCGTCGTCGATGGCTCGCTCAAGCGCGTCAAGATTTCGACCAAGGCCATCCGCTCAGGCCTGCTCGTCAAGCCTTTGCAGCGAAAGTTCGTTTACAAGGCCGCCGCCAAAGACGCTGCGTAAGCATCGCTTTAGCACTCCTCACGATCTTCACGAACGACTCCGCATTGCGGGGTCGTTTTTCATTAGTCCAATCCCCCTCCCCCGGGGAGGGGCTAGGGGAGGGCACTGCATTCGTTTACTGTCCGCGATACGCAGCCATTCTCGCTTCTATAACAAGGCTCTTCCCCCGCACCCTCCGCAGTGCGCGTTCTGTTTCTCCGCCTTTCGCGTTAGAATCGTTTCTCCTGTTCCACCGAAAGGGCCCCACATGATCTTCAATCGTTCCATCTCACGTCGCCGATTTCTCGCAACCTCCGCCGCAGCAGCCGCGCTGCTTCCCACCGTGACGCGCAATGTCCTCGGCGCCAATGAAAAGCTCAACATCGCCGGCATCGGCGCAGGCGGCAAAGGGGCCGTCGATATCCCCATGTGCAGCAGCGAAAACATCATCGCCTTGTGCGATGTCGATCAGAACAACGCCGCCGGCATGTTCAAGCGGTTCGACAAAGCCGCCAAGTACATCGACTTTCGCGACATGCTCGACAAAGAAAAATCAATCGACGGCGTCACCATCTCCACCCCCGATCATCTCCACGCCGCCGCCGCCATGCACGCCATGAAACGCGGCAAGCACGTCTATTGTCAAAAGCCTCTGACCCATTCCATCCCCGAAGCTCGCCTGCTCACCAAGACCGCGCGCGACATGAAAGTCTGCACGCAGATGGGCAACCAGGGCCACGCCAATAACGACACCCGCAGACTCGTCGAACTCATCCAGGCCGGCGTCCTAGGCAACGTCACGCAGGTTCACATCTGGACCGACCGCGCCGGCCTCATCTGGCCCCAAGGTCAGCGCGCCATGGATGCATTCACCGCAGGCAAAGATGCGAAAGCCCCCAGCCACGTCAACTTCGATCTCTGGCTTGGCCCGCGCTCGGATCGTCCGTACAACGCCGCCTATCTCCCCTTCAAATGGCGTGGTTTCTGGGACTTCGGCACCGGCGCACTAGGCGACATGGGTTGCCACAACATGGACCTCGCCTTCTGGTCGCTGAACCTGCGCGATCCCGTCGCCGCCTCCGCTCAGTCATCCGACAACTTCAAAATCTGTGGCCCGGAGTGGGCCATCGCTTCCATCGATTTCCCCGCCCGGGGCAAACAGGTCGCCTGCAAACTCACCTGGTACGAAGCAGGCAAAAAACCTGACCCCGCCCTCGCCAAACTCAAAGACCTCCCCCGCAACGGCACCCTCATGGTC